>ERZ1504442.13-NODE-13-length-46229-cov-10.425607_pt1 | contig 46229 bp, 40 predicted proteins | sample MGYA00574803_ERZ1504442 | MGnify/ENA primary metagenome ERZ1504442 (study PRJEB39906, sample SAMEA3182106) | gut metagenome | biome: human; feature: gut; material: Stool; isolation source: human stools | place: Canada | collected 2013-02-26 ...
CAGATTTGGTGATTTTAAGGGACAGTCCCTAGAATTCCCCCTCACACAAATTACAATTTTTTATTTTGATAATACAAAAAAAGAATAGCTAATTGCTATTCTTTTATAACTTTATTCATAATGATTTAAAATATTCTTCTAAACAAGCTTCTAGTTCATTTACATCTTCTATTCTATTTATTTTTTCTCTTATTTTACTTGATTCTTTAAGATTTTTTATATACCAACATATATGTTTTCTCATTTCTCTTACTGCTATATACTCTCCTTTTTCAGCTACTGCTAACTCTATATGTTGTTTTAATACTTTTAATTTTTCTTCGTTTGAAATTTCTCTTTTTTCACCTTTTATTATGTCATTTATAATCCATGGATTTCCTATTGTTGCTCTTCCTATCATAATTCCATCCACATTGCAATACTCAAACATTTTATTAGCATCTTCTATACTCTTTATATCGCCATTTCCTATTACCGGTATATTTACCGATTCTTTTACTTGTTTTATTATATCTAAATCTGCTCTTCCGCTATAGTACTCTTCTCTTGTTCTCCCATGTATTGTTATTGCAGATGCTCCCGCTTGTTCTATAATTTTTGCCACTTCTACTGCATTTATATTGTTTTTATCCCAGCCTTTTCGCATTTTTACTGTTACTGGCTTTTCCACTGTTTTTACTACTTCTTGTACTATATCTCCTATTAATTCTGGATTCAATAATAACTTACTTCCATCGCCGTTTTTTACTACTTTTGGTGCTGGGCATCCCATATTTATATCTATAATATCAGCAATTTCTGACACCTTGCTTGCAGCAAAAGCCATTATTTTAGGATCATTTCCAAAAATTTGAACTGCTATTGGTCTTTTTTCCCCTTCTACATCTAAAAGCTTTTTGGTTTTTTCATCATTATGAAAAATGGCTCTGCTACTAGCCATTTCTGTGTACACTAACCCTGGATTTCCATACTCTTTGCAAATTTTTCTAAATGCTAAATCTGTTATACCTGCCATTGGTGCAAGTAGTATATTATTTTCTAATTCTACATTTCCTATTTTTAATTTGTGTATATACATATCTATCCCTTTTTAAAATATATTTTTCTGTCTTCTGCTACTAATATTTAATAATAAACCTATTGATATAAAGTTAGTAATTAATGATGTTCCACCATAACTTATAAATGGTAATGGTATACCTGTTATAGGAAGCAATCCTATTGTCATTCCTATATTTTCTACAACGTGGAATAAAAGTATTCCGCACTATTCCCATTGCTATATATGAACCTAAATCATCACTTGTTGTTTTTGCTACATTAATTGCTTTTGTAATTAATACAACATATATAATTACAACTAAGCAACACGCAATAAATCCTGCCTCTTCACCTATTACTGGAAATATAAAGTCAGTAGTTTTTGGGTATAAAAATCCCAACTGAGTTTGCGTTCCATTAAGCCATCCCATTCCAAAAAGTTTTCCCGCTCCTATTGCTAACTTTGATTGGATAATATTATATCCTGCACCTCTTGGATCTAAATTTGGATTTAAATATACTTCTATTCTAGATTTTGCATGGTCTGGTAATACAAAAAAATACAATAATGGCAATGCTATAACTAATATTGCAAAAGTAGTTATTATATATTTTTTATCTATTCCAGCAACATATAAAATTAATGTAATTGCAACTATATATGCTAATGCAGTTCCATAATCTGGTTGAATTGCTATTAAAAATGTTGGTGCTAGTCCTATTAACAATACAATTGCTAACTTGCTAGGTCTATTTATTTGATTTTTTCCATTTGCCTGAATATTTACAATTGTGTAGCTCAAAAAAAGTATAACAAATATTTTAGCAAGCTCTCCAGGTTGAAAAGATAATAATCCCATATTAAACCAGCTAGTTGCTCCATTAATTGCTCCCGTAAATAATACCACAACCAATAAAATCATAAAAACTGCATAAAAAATCCAAGAGAATCGTGCAATAACATTGTAATCTATAAACATTACTGCGCACATTATTGGAATGCTTATCAAAATCCATATACATTGTTTTTTAAAGGCATCCAATTCAGTTCCTTGGCTTGCACTATATAACGCAATTAAGCCAATTATTACTAATAACAATATGCAAATTAAAATGCTCCATTCTATATTTTTTAAGTTTCTCTTATTCATGCTTAACCTTTCTAAAATATTTTTTTAGGTGGAATATTGCTTCCACCTAATCTTATTATTTTATTTTTTTATCTAATTATTTGTTTTCTTCTTCAGCTTTATCTTCTTTTTCTGGTTCTGCTTTATCACCATCTGATTTTTCTTCTTCAGCTTTATCTTCTTTTTCTGGTTCTGTTCTATCACCTTCTGATTTTTCTTCTGCTTCTACCTCTTCTACTTTTTTCTCTTCTTCATTGTTTTCTGATTCTGTTTCTTTATTTTCTTCTGATTCTTTAGCTTCGCATTCTTCTGATTTTTCTTTGCTTTCTTCTTCATTTATTTCTTCTTTGCTTTTTTCTTGTTCTTCTGCCTTTACTTCTTCTTGCTTTGTCTCTTTCTGTTCTTCTTTTTTATCTTCTTCCTTTTTCTCTTTTTCTATTTTTTCTTTTTCTACTTCTTTTTTCATTTCATTTTTTATATTAACAATTGGGATATTAGCATAAAGTGATGGTGCACCTGTTGTTCCATCTTCTTTTATTTCATTTGTAAGTCTAACATCAATTGCTTCTTCTTCTACATCTATATATTTTTTTATAACTTCTATAATTTCCTGTTTCATTAATTCTAGAAAGTCAGCAGAAACATTTGCTCTATCTTGCATTAAAACTAAATGCAATCTCTCTTTTGCTGTATCTTTACTAGGTACATTTTTTTCTTCTGCTTTTTTTAATCTTTTAAAAAAGTTTACTATACTTTCGAACATTTCTATTTCCTTTCTAAAAGCGATTTTATGCTTCACTTTTTATGTTATTTTCTAAACCATCCTTTTATTTTTTCCCATAATCCTTGTTTTTTTCCTGGTATTGTAACATCTATATTTTCTCCAAGAATTCTTCTTGCTATCTCTATATATGCTTTTCCTGATGGTGCTTTTTTGTTCTTTATAACAGGTTCTCCTTTATTAGTTTGTGTGATTATATATTCATCATCTGGAACTACGCCAATTAGGTCAACTGATAATAAGTCAACTATATCGTCAACTTCCATCATTTCACCTTTTTTTACCATGTTTGGTCTTAATCTATTTACTATTAATTCCGGATTTCTAATTTCTGAACTTTCTAATAATCCTATTATTCTATCCGCATCTCTAATTGCTGATATCTCGGCAGTTGTTACTACTATTGCTCTATCAGCACCAGCTATTGCATTTTTAAATCCTTGCTCAATTCCAGCTGGACAATCTATTAATATGTAATCAAAATCTTCTTTTAATTTTTTTGTTAGTTCTTTCATTTGTTCTTCATTTATTGCAGTTTTATCTCTTGTTTGAGCGGCTGGGAGTAAAAATAATTCTTCAAAACGCTTGTCCTTAATTAGTGCTTGTCTTAATTTGCATTTTTCTTCTACAACGTCAACAATATCATAAACTATTCTATTTTCTAGTCCCATAACAACATCTAGATTTCTTAATCCTATATCGGTATCTACTAAAACAACTTTTTTACCAGCTTCTGCTAAGCTTGATCCCAAATTTGCTGTTGTTGTTGTTTTTCCTACGCCACCTTTCCCTGATGTTATAACTATTACTTCACCCATTTATTATTTCCTCCTTAAAAAAATAACTGCATTTTTCAATACAGTTATTTTATAATTTTTTGTGTAAAAAGTCAACTAAAAAGCCATTATTGTTATTTGTTTTTTATGCTCTAACCCTATTCTCCGTATGAAAATGTTCCAGTTCCAGCATTATAATAGCATTTCTTTTCAACTCTATCATATAGGCATGCTATATTACTTCCATCAATAACAGGAACAAAATCTCTAATTAATGTGTCTCCGTCATACATTTGTAGTTCATATAATCTCATACTCGTATTATATTGTGCTTTTCCTCCTCTATGTGTACAAAATACATATATACTACTTTTGCTATATTTAGATACATCTTGTGGGCTTCCAGAGCCTTTTTGCTGTCCATCAACATAAATTTTATTATTTTGCAATGTTATTGTTACAGGTACATTAATTTGTGGAATAACACCTGTACCCATTATTGGGGTTCCAAATATTCCCCTATACCCTTGTGTTTTATTATTTGAATCCCAACAGATATTTACACCAGCATTATATGCATTATCACTTCCCAGCATATATAATGAATTACTATTTGTATAGCAAGCTTTAATATTAATTTTTAAATTATTACTTGGAAGCACTCCTGTATCTATATATTGTGTTCCTGTACTCTCAATATAATTTACCTTAGTTAGTTGCATATTTTGACTAGCTTTTTTCTTATAATTAAAAGTTCCTGTTCCTGAATTATAATAGAATTTCTTTTCTACTTTATCATATAAATATGCTACATCATTCTCGTCAAGAATTGGAATAAAATCTCTAATCAATGTATCTCCATTATACATTTGTAGTTCATATAATCTCATACTAGTTTTTTGTTTTACCTCGCCTCCCCTATGTGTACAGAATAAATATATACTACTTTTGCTATATTTAGATACATCTTGCGTGTTTCCAGATCCTTTTTGCTGTCCATTAACATAAATTTTATTATTTTGCAATGTTATTGTTACAGGTACATTAATTTGTGGAGCAATACTCGTACTCAGTATTTGGCTTCCAAATACTCCTCTATACCCTTGTGTCTTATTACTTGAATCCCAGGAAACATTTACACCAGCACTATTTCCATTATCACTTCCTAAAAAATATAATCCATAACTATTTACGCCTAAGTTTTCAGCTGTACGTTCAGCTGTATAGCAAGCCTTAATATTAATTTTTAAATTATTACTTGGAAATACTCCTGTGTCTATATATTGTGTTCCTGTGCTTTCAATATACTCTAATTGTTCTACATTATCTGGTAGTCCATCTCTTGACTTATCAAAATAAGATTCATACATTTGATTTAAGTCATAATTCTCATATATATCTTTTGTATCACTAATAACTTTTCTTTGTGATTGCATTTTATTTGACATTATTACATAACTACTTATTAAAAAAGTGGTTAAAAATACTAGTGAAATTAAAACAAGTATTGCAATTGCACCATTTTCACTTTTCAACTTCTTCATTTGTTACCTCCAATAAAATCTAACTTTATTATACTGTAATAGTTTTTTAAAAACAATAGATTTTTTGTTTTTTCTTTAGTTGCACATGAATTAAGGAACAAATGGGGACAGACCCCTTTTGTTCCTTTCTTTATTTTTCACACTTCTCACCTCACACTTCGCACTTCGTGAAACTGGAATTTGCCTTTCTTTCAAAAAAATAGTATAATATCTATGTTTTAAGGAGATTGATAATATGAACTCAAAGTATTTAGATAAATTAGAATATAATAAAATACTAGAAATGTTAGAAGGTTTTGTTAAAACATATTTAGGTAAAAATTTATGTAGAAGACTAAATCCAAGTACAAATGTATCTTTTTTATTAGAACAAACAAATCAGGCTCTTGGATTAATTTATAAAAAAGGAAGTTTACCTCTTTCTTCTATTCCTAATATTGATATTGCAATTAAAAATCTTGAATCTAACTTTTCTTTAACAGCTTTAGATTTGTTGGAAATTGGTAGTATCTTAAAAACTTCCAGAGAATTAAAGGAATATTTCCTTGACGAAACATGTGATTTAATACTTCCTTCTTGTGATCTACTATATATTAACAAATTATTAGAAAAAGAAATTTTCGATAAAATTTTAGATGAGAATACTATTTCAGATAACGCCTCTTCAAAGTTAAACTCGATTAGAAAATCTCAAAAGAATTTAGGTGTAGAAATTAAAAATAAATTAAACTCAATGGTTCATTCTGCTACATATTCGAAGTATTTGCAAGATAGTATTGTTACAATAAAAAATGAAAGATATGTAATTCCAGTAAAAGAAGAATATAGAGGTTTTGTTAAAGGATTTGTTCATGATGTTTCTTCAAGTGGTTCTACTGTTTTTATTGAGCCTCTTGCTGTTTTTGAACTTAACAACGAATTGAATAACTTAAAAGCTGAGGAAGCAATAGAAATTGCAAAAATTTTAACAGAACTTTCTAGAAAACTTATGCCAATTACTAATGAATTAAAAAACAATGTTGAATTAATTGGTCAAATTGATTTTATATTTGCTAAAGCAAGTTTTAGTAAAAAACTAAATGGAATTAAACCTGATATTAACAACAAAAAATATGTAAATTTAATTCAAGCACGTCATCCTTTAATTGATGAAAGCAAAGTAGTTCCAATTGATATTTCTATTGGAGAAAACTATTCTTCACTTATAATTACAGGGCCAAATACTGGTGGTAAAACTGTTTGTTTAAAAACTACAGGTTTATTGTTATTGATGGCTTATAGCGGAATTTTAATCCCTTGCAAAGAAAATAGCAGTATATATGTTTTTGATAATATTTTTGCGGATATTGGTGATGAACAAAGTATTAGTGAATCTTTAAGTACATTTTCTTCTCATATTTTAAATATTGTTGAAATTACTAAAACAGCAACTAAAAATAGTCTTATTCTTTTAGATGAGCTTGGCTCTGGTACTGACCCAATAGAGGGAAGTCGTTTAGCAATAAGTATTTTGGACTATTTTTATAATTTAGGTTCAATTGTAATTAGCACTACTCATTACGAAGAATTAAAGCAATATGCAATTGTTACAACTGGTTTTGAAAATGCAAGTTTCGAATTTAATTTAGAGACTTTATCTCCAACATATAAATTATTAATTGGCATTCCTGGTAAAAGTAATGCTTTTGAAATAAGTAAAAGACTTGGTTTAAAAGAAAGTATTTTAGAGAAAGCAAAATCATTAATTGATAATGATAATATTTGTATAGAAGATTTATTAAAAGAAATTTATGATAATCAAATAGAAATTGAAAAAAAGAAAGATGAAATAACTAAAAATTTAAATCAAATAGAAATGCTTAGAAAAAAACTTGAAACTGATTATTCAGAGTATGAAGAAAAAGCTATCCTTATGGTTGAAAATGCAAAAAAAGAAGCTAGAGACATATTATTAGATGTTCAAGATGAAGCAACACAAATAATAAAAGAAATGAACAATCTTTCAAAGAAAAATAGCAAAGCTTCTGTTCAAGAAATGTATGATTTAAAAAGTAAAGTAAATGATAAAATAAAAGACTTTTCTATGAATAGCAAAAATCAAAAAGGTAATTTAACACCAGATGAAATAAAAGTTGGAATGCAAGTATATGTTATTCCTCTTGGCAAAACTGGAACTGTACTAAAACTTCCAAATGCCTCTTCTGAAGTAGAAATCCAAGTAGGAAGCTTAAAAACAAATATTTCTATTGATAAACTTGTACGAACAAAACAAGAAACTGCAAAAACTGTTCAACCTACTAAAAATAAATCAATAATAAAATCTAAAAACATATCTAACGAAATAAATGTAATTGGTTTAACAGTAGATGAAGCAATTCCACTAGTAGACAAATATTTGGATGATGCAAATATTGCAAGATTAGAAACAGTTAGGATTGTTCATGGGAAAGGAACAGGAAAGCTAAAAGCCGGAATCCATGCATTTTTAAAAAAGCATCCACATGTTAAATCTTATAGAATGGGTACATTTGGCGAAGGTGAAATGGGAGTAACTGTTGTAACAATAAAATAGGGAAAAAGGGGTCTGTCCCCTTTTTCCCTATTTTATTTGTGTTGCATTTTCATCCATCTTACTCTTTCTTGATGTAGTTTTTCTCCAAATTCTTGTCCTTGTATGTTTTTATATTTTTCCTTTATATATTCTCCATTTATTTTTGTTAGTAGCTCTTGCCCTATTTGTTCAAATGTACATTTTTTTCTCTTTTCTTCACTTAAAGTTCCTGTTCTATTTTTATCACAATATACTACTATTTGCAATCCATGTAATCCTAACACAGATTTTTCTACTCGTTCTATAAAAGAAACTTGTTTTGCCGGGGTCATTTGACTAAATATTCCACCTCTCATGTGTTCTTTACATGATGTAATTCCTGCTTTTTTCCATGAAGTTGGAACTCCTATTCTATTAGACAATTTTCTTTCTGGTTCAACACCTCTTTCATCATGTCCGTAATGATGTGGCAATATTTCTTTTGGTGTTAAGCCTTTTCCTAAATCGTGAACTAAACTTGCATATCGTATTTCTAAATTATCTGTTAATTTTGCGCTATTATCAACTACTATCATTGTATGATTATAGCTATCTCCTTCTGGATGATATTCTATTGGCTGGATACTTCCTATTAAATCATATATTTCCTTAAAATGTATATCTAAAACTCCTGCTTCTTTTAAAACATAAAAAAATATTGATGGTTTTTCTGTTGCTAATGCTTTTCTAAATTCGCAAAATACTCTTTCTTTTGATAATGAATTTAATTCTCCTTTTAATTCATTCATCATTTGTATAGTTAATTTCTCTACTTTAAAATTTAACTCACTTGCAAATCTAGCTACTCTATATACTCTTAATGGATCTTCTTTAAAGCTAGTGCTTGTTGCTCTTATTATTTTATTTTTTAAATCTTCTTGTCCATTAAATGGGTCTATTATTTCTTTAGTTAAAACATCTTGTGCAATTGAATTAATTGTTATATCTCTCCTTAACAAATCTTCTTCAATTGTTATATTTTTATTTGTTGTAATCTCAAATTCTTTATGACCTTTTCCTATTTTTTTCTCTGTTCTAGCAAGTGCGAATTCATGTCCATTCAAATCAAAAACCTCAAAGGCTTTTCCTCTTATATGTGCATTTGGAAATAGCTCTAAGAAATCTTGTTTTTCTAAACCAACTACACAATAATCTTCATCAAAAATAGGCCTATTTAATAGTTTGTCCCTAAGTGCCCCTCCTACTAAATAAAGCCTGCCTCCATGATTTTCAATTAATTTTGCAATTTCTAGAGCTTCCATGTTTTTTCCTTTTATTTTTAATATTCTACTTTTTTAATTTATTTATGCAATCATATTATCATAAGTTCTATTAATTTGCAATTTAAAGCAAAAGACACTAGCAGTGTCTAGTGTCTTTTCTTTGTTTACACAAATAAAGTTTCATTTTTATACGACTTTATAGATTATATATCTTCTTTTTTAAATTTATAATTTCTTTTTGGAAGTACTGGTGCCTTTGTGTTTCCTTTCATTGACTTTATTATAGCATTTATTCTTATTGGCAAGCTTCTTGTTTCATTGTTTATAAAGCTTAGTAAATATGGCTTCAATTCTTCTGGTGTGGTTTCATATAGTTCCATTAAATAGTAAAGCATCTTATACATATCTTTACATCTCTTTATATTAGGTGTAGCCATTATACTTCCTTCTCTATTTCTATAATAATAATATATAGGAAATTCCCCATATTTTAATTTTTCTGCTAGTATAGTTGCTTTTATAGAATATACCATATCTTCATAATACATGTTTTCAATAAAAGTTATATTATTTCTATCCAAAAATTCTTTTTTCCAGACTTTACTTGCAACTGCAAAATGCATGTCGCAAACTATTCTTGCCTCTTTAGTTGAATTTTCAGCATTTGGTAAATATACTTTATTATCTCCTCCTACATATTTTACCCCAAAATATGTTACATCTGCTCCATCTTCCCCTATTGTATTATTTATTTTTTTTAAAGTATCTGGTTCATAGAACAAATCATCACCATCTAGATGAACTATATATTCTCCATTTGCCTGTGAAATTGCTATATTTCTTGATTTACTTAATCCTAAATTAATTACATTATCTATAACTTTAATTCTGTCACCATTTTTACTTTCATATTCTTTAAGAATATTTAAAGTATTATCTTTTGAGCCATCGTTTACTAATATTAGCTCATAGTCTTTAAAAGTTTGATTTAATACACTTTCAATTGCTTTTGATACATATGTTTCTATATTGTATGCGCATATTATTACACTAAACCTCTTTTTCATTTTTATACTCCTCTGTTAATATTTTTTAATTTAAAAGTTATATTGCAATTATACTATTATTTTTTTTTATGTCAAATTTTTCCTATTTGTTTTTAGTCCAATTCTTTTGCTTCAGCAACTTATTATTTCTATAAGTAAACATATATGCAATATTTGCAAAAAACAAACATTTCGTTTCAACTGAACTAATGTCTGTTTGTTTTTTCACATATTATTAATTAAACGTTTACTTTTACAAGTTTCTTGCCATTTGGATTCCTGAGCATGATGCCATCATTAAACCTCTTGTCATTCCTCCTCCATCTCCTATTGAGTATAATCCTTTTATATTTGTTTCAAATTGTTCATTTATTATTACTTTATTGCTGTAAAATTTTATTTCTGGTGCATATAAAAGATTATCTGGATTTGCAAATCCTTCTACAACTTTATCTATTGTTCTTATAAATTCTAGTATACTTACCATCGTTCTATAACCTAATGCAAATGTAATATCACCTGCTACTGCTGACTTTAATGTTGGTTCTACTGAATTTCTTTCTAACTCATAATCCCAAGTTCTTTTTCCTCTATGTATGTCTCCTAGTCTTTGAACTACTATATTTCCTGCACCTAGGTCATTTAAGTTTTGAGCAACATTACGTCCATATCCAATTGGTTTATCAAAAGGGTGTGTAAAGTGATGCGATACAAGTATTGCTAAGTTTGTATTTGTACTTTTTCTTTCTTTATATGAATGTCCATTTACTAATGTTAAATTGTTATCATAAACTTCTGCTGATACAAATCCACTTGGGTTTTGGCAAAAAGTTCTTACTTTATCTCTAAATGGTCCTACTCTTCCAACAAACTTTGCTTCATACATGTATTTATTTACATCTTTCATAATTTCGTCTGGAAGCTCATATCTAACACCAATATCTACTATTCCTGTATCTGTTTTTATACCATGTTTATTGCACATATCTACTAGCCAATTTGCACCTTTTCTTCCAACAGCTAGTACAACTTTATCTGCATATACACTCTCTAATGGATATTCTTCATCTTCTATATATTTTGCTTCTTTAATTTTAACACCTTTTATCTCGCCATTTTCTACAATTAAATCTCCAACAGTTGTTCCGAAAAGCATCTCTACGCCATTGTCTTCTATATATTTTTCTAATCTTCCATATACTTCATGGCTTTTTTCTGTTCCTAGATGTCTTATTGGAATATTTATTAATCTTATTCCATCTTTTTCTGCTCTTTTAGATATTTTAGCAATTTCTTCTTGATATTCTGTTCCTTCTAGTTTTTTATCTGCTCCAAAGTCTAGGTAAATCTTGTCTGTATAATCTATTAGCTCTTTTGTTTTTGGAACCCCTATATATTTGTGTAAAATTCCTCCAACATGAATATCATCGTCTTTGCTATCATATAGTGATAATTTGCCATCAGAAAAAGCTCCTGCTCCGGAAAATCCATTTGTTATATTACACATTGGTTTACAATGTACACATTTTTTTGTCTTTTCTATTGGGCAATATCTGTCTTCTACTCTTTTTCCTTGGTCTATTAATAGTACATGTTTATATTTTTTTAGTTGTATTAGTTCATAGGCACAAAAAATTGAGCTAGGCCCCATTCCTACTACTATTACATCATATTTACTTTGCATATAAATCACTCCATTTGTTTATTTTACTATATAATAATAGCATAAATTTATTATATATTCAACAAAAAAAGCCTATATTAGGCTTTTTTTAGGTTAATTTTCTTCTTTATTTGTTATTTCTTCTAGGTGTAATAATTCTTCCCAACGTCTGTCTACTTCTTTTTGAAATTCCTCTATCATCCATTCATTTCCTGGTTTAAACATGTGTTTAAATCTTTTTTGTGGTCTTAAGAATTCTTCTATTGGAAGTTTATTTTTTGGTTTGTAGTTTACTACATATCTTCCATCTATTACTTCATATAGTGGCCAGTAGCATGTTTCTACTGCCAATTTATTTATTTGCATTAAGTCTTCTGTATTATATCCCCATCCTCTTGGACATGGTGTAAGTACATTTAAGAAAGCTGGTCCTTTTGTATATATTGCTTTTTCTGATTTTTCATATAAATCTTTAAAGTTATTATATGCAATTGTTTGAGCAACATAAGGAATATGGTGGTTTGCCATTATATTTGTTAAGTCTTTTCTATTTTGCATCTTGCCAGGAATTACTTTTCCTGCTGGTGATGTTGTTGTATCTGCAAATCTAGGTGTAGCAGATGAACGTTGAATTCCTGTATTCATATATGCACCATTATCATAGCATACATATACCATATCATGTCCTCTTTCCATTGCTCCTGATAAGCTTTGTAGTCCTATATCGTAAGTTCCTCCATCGCCTCCAAATGCTATAAATTTAGTTGTTTGATCTTCTGGTATTTTTCCACTTCTTTTTAATGCTTTGTATGCAGCTTCTGCTCCACTTGCATTTGCAGCTGCACACTCAAAAGCTGTATGTACAAAAGAATCTGTCCATGCTGTGTATGGATAGATAAATGTTGAAACTTCCATACATCCCGTTGCACAAGATATTACTGCATGGTCTTCTGGTTTTAATGCTCTTAAAACCATTCTTCCTACAACAGGAGCTCCGCATCCTGCACACATTCTATGACCTGCTGTAAATCTTGATGGTTTTTCTGCAATTACTTCTTTTAAATTATATGCCATTGTTATTTCCTCCTATTTTCTTAATCCTAAATATCTATATGGGTTATCTATTTCTCCTGTTTTTGCAATTTGAGCCAAATCGTTATACACGCTTTCTATATCGTCTGCTTTTGTATCTCTTCCGCCAATTCCATATACATAGTTTACCATTGGAACTTGTTTTTTATTTACATACATTGCAGATGTTACATCTTCAAATAAAGCTCCACCAGCAGCATTTAATGAATCTGCTTTATCTAATACTGCAACTGCTTTTACATTTTCTAAAGCTTTTGCAATTTCTTCTGCTGAAAATGGTCTAAATACTCTTATTTTTAGAAGTCCTGCTTTTATTCCTTTTTCTCTTAAATTATCTACAACATATTTTGTTGTTCCTGCTGTTGAGTTCATACATACTATTGCAATATCAGCATCATCTAGTTTATATTCTTCAAAGAAAGAATATTTTCTACCTGTCATTTTTTCAAAGTCTTTTGCTACATCTAATATTACTTTTTTTGCATTTTTCATTGCTTCTGCTTGTTGTGCTTTGTGTTCAAATAAATATGCTTGTAAATCAAGTGGTCCTACTGCTATTGGGTTATCTTTATTTAGCAAGTATTCATCTGGTTTATATTCTCCGACAAAAGCTTTTACTTTATCATCTTCTATTAATTCTATATTTTCTATTGAATGTGATGTTATAAATCCATCTTGACATACCATTAAAGGTAGTTTTACATCTTTATTTTCTGCTATTCTATGTGCCATTATTAAATTATCATAAGCTTCTTGGTTATTTTCTGAAAACAACATAATCCATCCAGCATCTCTTACTCCCATTGCATCAGAATGATCATTATGGATATTTAATGGTCCTGATACTGCTCTATTTACCAAACTCATTACTATTGGCAATCTTAAACTTGAAGCAATATATATCATTTCCCACATTAATGACATTCCATTTGCAGAAGTTGCTGTCATAGCTCTTGCTCCTGCTGCTTCTGCTCCTATTGTTGCAGACATTGCACTATGCTCACTTTCTACTGCAACAAATTCTGTATTTACTTCTCCATTACTTACAAATGTTGAAAAATATTGTGGTATTTCTGTTGATGGTGTTATTGGGAATGCTGCTACTACATCTGGATTTATTTGTTTCATTGCAATAGCTGCTGCTTCATTACCACTTAAACGTTCTCTAATAGACATTTCATTTCCTCCCTTTTTTATTTTAAACAGACATATGTTCTGTTTCATTTGTTTTATTGCATAACTATTGCACCAAATGGACACACTTTAGCACAAACTCCGCATCCCTTGCAATAATCATAATTAAATTCTGTTCTTTTTTGGTCTTTTCCTACTGGTATTGCATCATCTGGGCATACAGGGAAACATAGTCCACATTGTTTGCATTTTTCTGATAAGAATATGGGTTTTTGACTTCTCCAATCCCCTGTTTTAAATTCTCTTGCATTTCCTGCTGTATATATATCTCCACCTGGTGTTAATTCTTCCATTGGTGTTTTTGAATTAATATCCATTCCTATTCTCCTTCCATTCATTTTAAATTTCTTCTACTGAATTTAAAGCCATTTCTAATGCTTTCATATTTCCTTCTATTACTTCTGGTTTTTTAGCAAATTTATGTTTAAATGAACCTTTCATATCATTTAATAATTCTTCATCTGACATAACTTTACTAACTTTTACTATTGCTGCAAGCATTGGTGTATTAGGAAAATATCTTCCTAATGCTTCTTCTGATATTTTTCTTGCATCTATTTTATATACTTTTCCCTCATAACCTTTAAGTAATCCTTTTATTTCTTCTGCATTTTTTGTAGTGTTTATTACTATTGCTCCTGTATTTTTTAGTCCAGATGTTACTGGAACTGTTTCTAATAAAGTATCATCTACAACTACTACATAGTCTGGTTCATAAATATTACTATGTATTGTAATTGGTTTATCACTTATTCTGTTATATGCTGTAATTGGTGCTCCCATTCTTTCTGGTCCATATTCTGGAAATCCTTGAATATACTTACCTGTGTTGAATGCTGCATCTGCTAAAAGAAGTGATGCTGTTTTTGCACCTTGTCCTCCTCGTCCGTGCCATCTAATTTCTATTAACCCGTCCATTTATTAACCTCCTTATTAATCTATATGTCTTTATTTTACTGTTATACAAAATAAAGTATATTTCGAAAATACACAAAAGTCAACCCGCAAATTTGCTAAAATTTGAATTTTTGTTTGATATGTGGTATAATTAGGGTAATATAAAATTAGAAAGGTGAAATTAACCATGACAAAAACTAAAAAAATCATCGCAAAAGTATTAAAAGTAACCCTTAAAGCTACGAAAGCTCTGGCAAGCGTAGTAAAAGTAGTTTCAGCCATTGGCATTGTAGTATCATTATTATTTGTTTTGCTTGTTTTTTCAGATGACTTTTCTATAAGAGAATTATTTATCTGGAAAGGATATGCAATCCTCATTTCCATCGCCCTGTGGTTGATCATTGGTCTCGCCGATAAGGTTGCTGAGAAATCAGCATACATGCTTGGCGAAGAACAGTAAAAAAAAGTGCGGTTATGTCCTAATTAGAAACCGCACTTCTTTCTTTTTTATTTTATTCTTCTTCTGGTGCTTCTACTGGGCAAACTCCTGCACAAGTACCACAACCAATACATGAATTTGCATCTATTATGTATTTGTCTTCTCCTTGTGAAATACATCCTACTGGGCATTCTGCTGCACATGCTCCACAAGATATACATTTATCTGTTATTTTGTATGCCATATCTTCCCCTCCTTTAAAACTTTATTATAAAAATTAATATCTAAATTATTTTTTATTTTTTTCATCCATTTTTTCTAATTTTTCTAATTCTTGTAATTCTTTTAGATCTTCTGGATTATCTGTTTCTATACTGTCATCCTCTTTTTCTGCATTTTTTATAATTTTTATATCTTTTGAATTGTATTTTTTAAAGAAAGTGTCTTCTCCATCATGAAGTTTTACTTTTACTATTTCTTTTAGTGTTTCTACACCACAAACTTCGCCTTCTCCATCTTCTGTTTTTACTATTGCTCCAACTTTTGGTAATCTTTTAAGTTTTTCTTCATATACTTCTTGTTCATATTTTAAGCAACACATTAATCTTCCACAATTACCAGATATTTTAGATGGATTTAATGATATGTTTTGTTCTTTTGCCATTTTTATTGATACTGTTTCAAAATTTCCTAAAAAAGAACAACAACATAATTCTCTTCCACACATTCCGTTTCCGCCTAGATTTTTCACTTCGTCTCTTACTCCTATTTGTCTTAATTCTATTCTTGTTTTAAATATTGCTGCTAAATCTTTTACTAAATCTCTAAAATCTATTCTTCCATCTGCTTTAAAAAAGAAAAGCAATTTACTTCTATCGAATTTATATTCTACATCTGTTAGTTTCATATCTAACCCATGTTCTTTTATTTTCTTTTCACAAATTTTTAAAGCTTCTTTTTCTTTCTCTTTGTTTTCTTCATGCTGTTTTTTATCTTTGTTTGTTGCAACTCTAATTATTTTTTTCAAAGGTTTTACTAATTTATCATCTGGAATGGTTCTATTTGCTATTGCTACCTCTCCGTATTCTTTTCCCATTGCTGTTTCTACAATAACATGTTCTCCTTGTTCTATTTCTATTCCATCAGGGTCAAAAAAATATATTTTACCTGGTTTTTTAAATCTAACGCCTATAATATTAGCCATTTATTTCCTCCCATATACTTAGCATAAAATTATCTATTGTCATATCATAATTACCGTTTTTTCTTAATCTTTCTTTTGTTTTTTCTGTGATTTCAATACATTCAACATATTTGACATTCTGTTTGATTTTCTCAAAAAAAATTGTAATAATATAATCTAATATATTATTTATTTCTTCTTTATCTTTAAAAATTTCTTCTTTGCTGTTTATTAGGTCAATTATATTTGTATTTTCCAGATTGCTAAATGTTTTATTTATAGTTTCAAATTCGCTTTGTCGCTCTATTACTTGAATTGACTTATTTATGCTTCCATTTGATATTTTATATACTATATCTGCAATATTTTGATAATTGTATTTGTTTTTTAATATATTTAACATTTCTTCTTTAGTAAGTTTGTTAAAGTTTATTTTAGTGCATCTTGATTTTATTGTTGGTAAAAAAGCACTTTCACTTGTTGTAATTAGTATTATTGTAACATATTCTGGTGGCTCCTCTAATGTTTTTAGTAATGCGTTTTGAGCTTCTTTTGTTATGTTTTGTCCATCATTTATTATATATACTTTTTTTGTTGATACTATTGGTTTTTCTACTACTTTTTTATTTAGTTCTCTTATTTGTTCTATTTTTACGTTATTTCCATCTGGTTCAATTATTGTTAAATCCGGATTATTTGAATTCTCAAGTTCTAAGCATGATTTACACTTGTTGCATGGTTTGTTTTCATTTAGACATAATATAGCTTTTGCAAATTCTTTTGCAAATAAAAACTTACCAATACTTTCTTGTCCAATAAACATATATGCATTAGCAATTTTGTTTTTAGCTATAATGTCTTCTAGTAATTTTTTATTTTTTTCATTTCCTATAATATTTTCAAAAATCATATTAATCTTCCTAAAATTGATTATTTAACTTTTCCAAATTTATTTAATGGCCAAAATCTAATTACCACTTTACTTTCAACCTTTTCTAGTGGGATACATCCAAAGCTTCTGCTATCCATACTTTGTGGTCTATTGTCGCCCATAACAAACACACAATTTTCTGGAACAATAATGTCTGTAAATACTTTTTGTTCTGTTTTTATTCCATCTCTTAAATATGGTTCATTTAATTCTTGTCCATTCAAATAAACTTTGCCACTTTCAATTTTTATATGGTCTCCAGCTACACCTATTACTCTTTTTATATAGCTTGTTTTATTAAATTCTAATACATAATATGAAAATTTAGCAAAAATTCCCTTTGGTTTATAATCATATATTGCAACTGGATTATTCATATCTACATCAAATGTAGACATTTGTGTTTGACTTGGTGCTTCAAATGTTATTATATCTCCTCTTTTGTATGTTCCTTTTACAGTTCTTGTCCATCTGCTTAGAATAAGTCTTTGTCCTTCTTCTAAGGTATTGTACATTGATGGTTGTTTTACTATTGTTGGTGTTCCTATATAATATCTAAATAGCAATGCTAAGACTACTGCTATTATTATGCAATATGCCCATTCTAATATATCTTTTATTTTTGAATCTGCTTTTTCTTCCATTGTTTTTCCTTCTTTCGAATACATTACTTCCTCATTATACATTACTATCTACATTTTTTCAATTATTTCATTGTATAAATTGGAATTTGTTTAATTCCGGATGAATTCAGGACAGTCCCCAAAATCCCCAGGTTTGGTGATTTTAAGGGACAGTCCCTAGAATTCCCCCTCACACAAATTACAATTTATTTACTTTTTGTTGGTATTGTAATTACTACTTCTGTTCCTTCGTGTACTTTGCTCTTTATATCAATTCTTCCATTGTTCTGATCTAATATTTCTTTCGCTATTGAAAGTCCTAGTCCTGTTCCACCCATTTCTCTTGTTCTTGCTTTATCTACTCTATAAAATCTTTCAAATATTTTGTTTAGGTCTTCTTCTGGAATTCCTATCCCATTATCAATTACTTTTATATATGCATCATTATATACAAATCCTACATATATTTTTATTGTTCCACCTTCACCAGTATATTTTATACTGTTTGATAATATATTTAGTACTACTCTTTCTATACCATCTCTATCTGCATAAACATTTGGAACGTTTGCAGTTACAAAGCATTCTACTTTTTGATGTTTTTTGTCCATTTCTATTTGTAAATTTTCTTGTGCTTGTTTTACAAGTTCTCCTAAATCGAATTCAGTCTTTTCTGTATTTGTTTTTTTATTATCATACTTAGAAAGTGTTAATAAATCATTTACAAGTTTAGTCATTCTTACTGCTTCTGATGATATAACATTTAAGAACTTCGTTTGCAATTCTTTGTCATATTCACTTGTTGCAAGTGTTTCTGAATAACCCAAAATTGATGTAAGTGGAGTTTTTAATTCATGTGATACATCTGCCACAAATTCTTTTCTCATATTATCTAGTCTTACATGTTCTGTTATATCCTGAATTAGTACCATTACTCCTGCTGGTCTATTATTTTCGTCTTTAAATGGAGCAAAAAACATATTTACATATGTATCATCTATATTTACTTTTTGCTCTGTTGAGGTCCAATTTTCTAAATATATTATTTTTTCCATATTCATATCTATTTTTAGTTTTTTGAATATCTTGTCAAATGTATTATCATCTGCTGTTATTTTTAAAAGTCTACTTGCAGCTGGATTTATATGTATTATACTGCCATCTATATTAAATGCTATAATTCCATCTGTCATATGAAGTAAAATTGTTTCTATTTGCATTTTTTGTCTTGTTACTTCATTTAGATTTTCTTTTAATCCTGCTGTCATTACGTTAAATGCTTTTACTAATTCATCTATTTCTGTATTTGATTTTCCATTATCAACTTCTTTTAGTTCTATTTGTTCTGTTTCATCTCCTGCTGCTATTCTTTCTACCTTTTTTATTAATTTAGAAATTGGTGATACTACATTTTTAGATGTGAATATAACAATTATTGTAGATATGATTAAAAAACTTCCTGTTAATATTGATAAAACAATTTTCCATGTTGCAATGCTTTGTGCTAACATTTCAGGGTTTTGTGCTACATTTAAATTATTTAATCTTGCTAAATATATATATTCTGGAATTGCAAGCATTAATACTGCAAGTGCAATAATTATTAATATCATTTTTATTTGAACACTTTTAAACATTTTTTCACCTCAAAAAAATAAATTGTAATTTGTTTAGTTTCGGGTGAATTCAGGACAGTCCCCAAAATCCCCAGGTTTGGTGATTTTAAGGGACAGTCCCTAGAATTCCCCCTCCATAAATTACAATTTATATATTAATTTGCTTTTATATAATATCCTACGCCTCTTTTCGTTATTAATATTTTTGGATTTGCAGTATCTTTTTCTATCTTTCCTCTAATTCTTCTTACTGTAACGTCTACTGTTCTTATATCTCCATAATATTCATAACCCCAAACTTTTTCTAGTAATACTTCTCTTGTTATTACTTGTCCTGCTTGGCTTGCTAAAAATTTTAACACTTCAAATTCTCTTAATGTTAAGTCAATAACTTCTCCATCTACTTTTGCTTCGAATTTATCTAAATCTAGTGTTAAGCTTCCTACAACAATCTTTTTAGTTTTGTCTTCGTTTGCTTCTGCTGGACTTTCTTTTATTTCTGATTTTCTTAAATTTGCTTTTATTCTTGCCATTAATTCTCTTACACTAAATGGTTTTGTTATATAATCATCTGCACCTAGTTCTAATCCTAATATTTTATCTATTTCTTCATCTTTTGCTGTAAGCATAAGAATTGGTACATTAAGAGAAGCTCTTATTTTTTTACATACTGTTAATCCATCCATTTTAGGTAGCATTATATCTAATAATATTAAATCTGGCTTTTTTGTAGTAGCTATTTCTACTGCTGTAAGTCCATCATTTGCCTCTAATGTGTTATATCCTTCTTTTTGTAGATTGTATACTAATATTTCTACTATTGGCTTTTCATCATCAACTATTAAAATTGTCTTTTTATCTTTTTCTTCAATATTTTCCACTAGAAAGCCCCACCCTTCTTTGTTTCAATTTTATACATTCTTTATATCATATAACTTAAATTTAGACAAGTTTTTTTTACAAATTTATTACGGAAATATGACATTTATAAAATTATTTCTATTTCATTTATTGTTTTATTGTCTTTCAATTTTATTTGTTTTTCTTCTATTTTGTTTCCATTTAAATAAAATTCTTTTACTCCGCTGTTTTTTCCATTTGGATTTTTAATTTTTATATTATATATGCTTGTATTATATCTATATTTTATACTGTATTCTTCCCATTTTTTTGGTATACATGGCTCTAGCTTCAATATTTCATTTTCTACTTTTAGCCCTAATATATTTTCTATTCCTGCATTTAAAAACCAGCTACTTGAGCCTGTATACCAAGTCCAACCGCCTCTTCCCACAAGATTATTTGATCCATATATATCTGCTGGTATAACATATGGTTCTTGTTTATATTTTATTGCCGCTTCTTTTGTTCTTGTGTGTTCTATTTGGTTAATCATTCTATAGTATTCTAAAGCCTTATCTCCAAATCCAAGTTTTGCAAAAGCAATTATTGCCCACATTGCTGCATGTGTATATTGTCCTCCGTTTTCTCTTACTCCTGGTAAATATGCTTTTATATAACCTGGCTCTAACTTTGTTTTATTAAATGGTGGGTCCAATAATTTTATTATTCCATTCTCTGTATCTATTAAATGATTTTCTAAACTTTCCATTGATATATATTTTTTGTCATTGTCAGCTGCATTTGATATTACTCCCCAACTTTGTGATATGCTATCTATTCTACATTCTTCATTTTCTATACTTCCGCAAAGGTTCTCCGGTTATCCATATATGCTCTTCTAAACCATCTTCCATCCCAACCTGCTGTGTTTAATGCTTTTTTTAGATTTTCTTTTTTTATCTTATATTCGTTTACTCTTGATATATCTCCTCTTTTTTCACATATAGGAATAAATTTTTCAAGTATATTGTATATAAAAAATCCTAACCAAATGCTTTCACCTTTTTGCTTGTTTCCTACTGTATTTAAGCCATCATTCCAGTCTCCTGAGCCTATTTTAGGCAATCCATGTTCTCCAAAGTTTAGACTTCTATCTATTGCTCTTATGCAATGTGTATATACATTTTCTTTTTGTTTTGACTCTAAATACACATCATATCTTTCATCAACGCCATCTGGTAAAAGCTCTCCCATAACATAAGGTTGTTCTTCTTCTAAAATAGTATAGTCCCCTGTAAAGTTTATATATTCATATACCAAATAACAAAGCCATAATAAGTCGTCCGAAAATCTGGTTCTTATTCCTCTATTAATGTCATCATGCCACCAATGTTCTACGTCTCCTTCTATAAATTGATGTCTACATGCAATTAATATTTGTTCTTTCATAAAGTTTATATCTGTGTATTTTAATCCTATTGTGTCTTGCAATTGATCTCTAAATCCTATTGCTCCGCCTGATTGCTGATAGCCCGTTCTCGACCATAGTCTAGATACTATTGTTTGATATGTTGCCCATCCATTAAGCATTATATTTATTGATTCTATTGGTGTTTTTACTTGTACCCTACTTACTAATTCATACCAAAAGGCTTTTTCTTTGTTTAGTTCTTGAGTACAATTTGTTATTTTAGAATATTTATATGCAGTATTTTTTGCATCTAGTTTACTCTCTTCTTCTCCAAATACTATACTAATTTCTTTGCTTTCATATCCTTCTAATTCAACTTCCAATTCTATTGCAATACAAGAATTTTGTCCCAATCCAGAACTATTGTCTAATGAAACCAAATCTAGTGCAATTGGATTTTTTATACTTTGATTTCCTATAAATGATTTTTTATCTCCTGTATAGCTTCTTATATTTTCACTGGTTGTAATATATGGAATACATCTTTTAAAACTATCCTTATATAAATTATTTGCAAAAATTACATTTGCTTCTTTTACTATTTGTATGTTTCCATTTGTTTTTATTTCATCTTCTCCAAGCACATCTTTAATATAATATAATAATTTTAGTTTTCTCTTTTTAGCATGTAAGTTTTTAAGGTTTAAAATATTTATTTTTACTGTGTCTTCTTTTGGAACAAAAATATTTAGTTCTTGATATATTCCATTATATATATTCTTAAAATTTACAAATCCCAAACCATAAGTTATATACGAATTTGTTTGTATATCATTTAAATTGTTTGAAAGTGACCATTTTTTGCCATTTTCTTTATCTTTTAAATATATAATTTCAGAAGGTATATCTAGCACAGGTTCATTATTCCATGCAGATAATCGATTTAATCTACTGTTTTTATGCCATGTAAATCCTCCTATGTTTTGAGTTACCAAAGTACCAAACTTAGGATTTGCAAGTATCATACTCCATGCAGTTGGAAGTTTATTGTCTTTTCCAATTTTTATTTTGTATTCTAATCCATTTTCACTAAATCCTCCATATTCATTATAGTATTTTAATTCCTCCATATTTTCTTCTAGTTCTTCTTCTTTTTCGGTTTCTACTGTTGGCTCATTTTCTTCTATTCCTATATTTTTAATTGTTTTTAAATATTCTTCTTCCAAATCTGTTATTGCTGTTTCTAGGCTACCTGATTCAGCTTTTAAAAATACTGATGCTTTAAATTTTAGTAAATCAATATCTTCTAAATCTATCTCATTTTTGCATATTGTAAATATTCCACCAAAAATGTTTTTTAAATATGCTAATTGCTTATTTATTATTGCATCTTCTATTTCATATTTTAAATATGAATCATAAGAGTTCGGTTCCTCGTTTATTATTACTAAATCTATTTTTATATCTTTGTTTTTAAAAAACTCATACGCTTTTAGGCATTCTTTTACTACATAAATATCGTTTATATCCTTTATTTCTAGTAGCAGAATTGGTAAATCTCCTGATATTCCATATTTCCATAACTTACTTTGAGAATATATCCTTTTAGGCAATCTTTCTAAAACCAGTTTTCTTAATGGGTTATGGAATAATAAATAAGAAAGTAATTTCTGATAAGTTTCTACTTCTTTTCCTTTTAGTCCTAAGTATATATTTTCTGCTTCCACTTTTGCTCGTGACACTTCAAAGGCCTTTGTTATTATTTTTTCATTTTTATACTTTTCTAATGCTGATATTGCCTCTTCTTTATTATTTGAAATACTTAAAATCAAGTCAATTATTATTGTCTCAGATGGTTTTATTTTAATAGTTCTTTTAGTTGCTAAACATGGTTCTGTAACTAATCCCATTGTTTTAGTATATGGTTTCGAATCTTCTACTAATTCTGGAATAAGTGTGTTTCTTTTACCCAAAAATTTTTCTTGGTTTATTTCGTATTCAAAATCTCCAACTGTTTCGTGTTCTGTATATAAATTCACCGCTAAATATATATCTTTATCATTTACTCCTCTTTTCTTTCTTTTTACTAGAATGTTGTCTTTTTCTAAGTTTTCAAATGTTATAAATAAATTATTAAATGCCTGATGAGCATAATCTTGTTCAGGCTTTGATAAAACAGGTTCAAAATAGTTAGTTATCTCTAGCGTTTCTTCCATATTTCCATTGTTTTTTAATTCAAGCCTTCTTATTTCTACCGGATCATTTGCACAAGCAATTATTTTTGTTTTTGTTTCTATGTTTCCATCTGTTCTTGTAAATTTAGTTTCAGATGGTGTAAAAGAAACTTTGAGCTTGTCTTGCCTTTTATCTATTGGAATGTTTGTCCATATTCGTTTGTTTGATACATTTTTTATATAAAAAATTATTCCTTGTTTTTTATCTGCTGTTTCTTTAAATCTGTTTATTAGAATTCCTTTATATTTACTAAACCCTTCTCCATTTGATTTTGTGCATATTGTATAATTTCCATTTGATATTGTATTTGCTTCATTCAATTCATAATTTATTTTGCTATATGTTTTTTCTGTATAGTTTTCGTAATCTTTTGGTTTTAATTTTTCTATTTTTTCTTTTTTCTCTTTTGTAATTATTGCCTTTTCTGGCATCCTTTCTTGCAATAATATTTTAATTCCTTCAATCTCTGGATTTTTCATAAACCTTTTTACTAGTATATTTTTATTTATTAAATTATTAATTGATAAAAGACTTAATCCCTGATGATGTGCCATATATGTTTTTACTGTTTCATATTTCTTGCCATATTTTAGTCTAGAAAGTGTATAATCTATTGATTCATAAAAACCATATTTACTATTCATGCCTTCACTTTCTAATAATCTTAAGTTTTCTATTCCCTGTTTTGGTACATAATTTAAACTTAAAAATACAGAATATGGTGACACTACCATATCATCTTCTAGACCTCTTTTTAGTCCTAACCATGGTATTCCAAATGCTTTGTATTGATAATTATTATTTAAGTCTCTTAAATTAAAAGCCGCTTCTGAAACGCCCCATGGTATTCCTAATTTTTTTGCATATTCCATTTGACTCATTATTAAAAACCTACATGCCTCGTCTAGCAAACTGCCCTCATATTGTTCTATATTTATATTTGGCATTAAATATTCAAATGCTGTTCCAGACCATGATACAAGTCCTTTATATTTTTTTAAGCTTGTTATTGTTCTACTTAAGCTATTCCAATGTTTTGATGGTATATCTTTTTTAGCTATCGCAACTAAACTAGCTTGTCTTGCTTCTGAAGCTAGCAAATCATAATACGAATTTGTTAATTTATTTTCTTCTATATTAAATCCTATTGAAAATAGTCGTTTTTTAGGGTTATATAACACAGAAAAATCTGTACTTTGTATAATGCTATCTATAATTTGTATCATTTGATTAATATTTTCTATATATCCAGATGTGTTAGGAACACTTACTTTTAGATTTTTTTCAGTATTTGTTAAAAATTGTTTTACAGTATATAAATACCCAATAAAATTACCATTATCTACTGTTGAAACATATCTTGGATTTAATGGTTCTAAAGTTTGTGTATTATACCAATTGTATAAATGTCCATTCCATTTTTGCAATTTTTGTATTGTTTCTAATGTTTTACTTATTCTTTCTATAGCATCTTCTAACTCTATATATTTCAAGTCATAAGCAGATACAATTGCAAGCATACCGAAGCCCTATATTGGTTGGAGATGTTCTTTTTGCTATTACTTCTTTTCTGTCTTCCTGATAATTATCTGGAGGTAAAAAATTATTTTCTTCATTCATTGTATCATCAAAGAAATTCCAAATTTTTTCACCTGTTTCTAAAAGATAATCTTTATCTTGCTTTGATATTTTCTCTACTGCTTCAATCTTATTTGCATCTTTGCTTAAATAATATGCTTCAATAGGTCCAAAAAGCCATATAACACCAAGTATTACTTCAAATATTTGCTTTGTAAATATACCAATTAGTAAAGTTAAAATTCCAAACAAAGCATTTGCCCACATGAATTTATAATATGATACAATGTCCGTTTTTGCTTGTTTTTCTGCTTCTTCTGCTGTTAGCCATTCTAATAAATGTTCTTTGCTAACTTTTGTCCTATATATTGTTTTTATTATTGAATTCAATGTTATTATAGCTTTATTAGGTAGAAAACTTATTTCTAATATTCCTCTTAATACACTTGCCTTTAAGGCTCCTATAACTGGTATTATATTTTTGTGTGCAGAAATATAGTTAGAATCTACATTCTTTTTAAAAATTATATAATTTAATATATCAATTACACTTGAAAAAGTTATTCCTAATAAAGAAATTGTAACTATTGGCCATATTTTTACACTTGTTGACATTTTTAAAATTACAGAAAAAATTATCCCAATAAATGCAGTAACTGGCATTATACTTCTTTTTAAATTATCCAATATTTTAAATCTAGATAATTTATTTAATGGGTTTAATTTTCTGGTTCCATTTTTTATTGTAATTTGTTTATTAAGCCACATCTTTATTTGCCAGTCTCCACGTATCCATCTGCTTAATCTGGTAATATAACTTATATATTTACTTGGATAATCATCTAGTAATACAATATCTGTTGCAAGTCCACATCTTAAATAATTTCCCTCTAGTAAGTCATGGCTTAATACTGTATTTTCTGGTATTTCCTCACATAATACTTTATGAAAAATTTCTACGTCATATATCCCTTTACCTGTAAAAATCCCTTCATCAAAATTATCATAATAGATATCTGATACAGCATTTGTATATAAATCTGTTCCTCCGAAGTCCTGCATAAATTTTAGTAAATAGATTTTTTCTACTTGCTTCTAAATCAATTCCAATTCGCGGTTGAATTATTGCATGTCCTTGTTCTACAATATTTTTTTCTTTTGCTAAAACAGGTCTATTCAAAATATGTGCCATTGCACCTATTAGTTCTTGTGCAGAATCTAAAACAAGATTAGTGTCAGAATCTAGTGTTATTACATATTTAATTTTATTGCAAATATCTTTCTCTTCATTTGCTATTGTGTTTACTCTAAAAAAATTTACCCCATTTACTATAAAATCGTTAAACTGGCATAATAAGCCTCTTTTTCTTTCCCAGCCTAAAAAACTCTTTTCCCCTGCATTCCAAACTCTGTTTCTATACAAAAAATAGAATTTATCATTTTCTTCTATTAAAGTTTTATATTTTTTGTTTAATCTTTCTGCTTCTTCTAATCCTGTTTTTATTATTTCTTCGTCAAAGCTCTCTTTTTCGTTCTTGCTAGATGTACAATCCCCTAGCAAAGCAAAATATATATTTTCACTTTTGTTTGCTAAATAATATACTTCTAATTTTTCAAATAGTTCTTTCACTTTATCTTTTGAATTTATAATCGTTGGTATTACAATAAATGTAGAATATTTTTCTGGAATGCCTTTACTAAAATCTAATTTTGGCATTAATTTAGGTTTTACCTTTTTACTTAAAATATAGTTTAGCACTTGCATAAACATTTGAGAAATAGGTACATATAGTATAATTCCAGAAGCTATTGAAATTACTACATTTTTGCTTATATAGTTAAACCTTATAACAAATAGTATTGTAAGTAATATAGAGATTAGATTTATACTAAAAATATATCTTTTTGCTTTTTGTTCTTTTGATATAATTTTTATACCTAATTCTTTTAGTAATTCTGCTTTCCCATCTTCTATTAAATAATAGCCTATATGTGTCTTTTTTCTATTTTTCCCTTGATATATTCTTGCCATCTCTAATATTTTATTTGCAATATATATTTCAGATATTTTGGTCTTTTCTGATATTTGTTTTATTTTATTTCTATAATCTTCTTTTGTTTTATAATCCATTTTACTATATACATTTGCAGGATCTTTTTTTAATATTTCTTCTACCCCATTTATATTTTCAAATAAATCTAAAAAATTTACTCTTAATATTTCTTTTATACTAATAATACTATTTCCCATAGAAACCTTAGATGCTGCAATGTCATAATGCTCTTTTGTTATAACTTCAGAAATTGTCATTCCCATTTTATTTACTTGCTCTTCTAATATTTCTAAATATGGTAATCCCTTTCTTCCTGTGCTCTTCAACTTATATGACATATATTCAATAAAAGGATATTTCATTTCTTTATATGAAACATTCTCTTTATATTCATCTTTAATTGGTTTAAAAACTTGAGTATTTGCCTCTTTTTTCTCAACTAATCTTTCTATAATACTTTCTACTTTATATTTTTGTACCTGTGAAGAATATATCTTTTCGCATATATTTCTTATATTTTCTATAATAGCTATCTCCAAAAAAATCCAAAGATTCCATATTTCCTCCATAGCAAGAGTTTTTCTTCTTTGGTACGCAGATATTGCCATACTTAAAATTTCATCATTTATTTTATTATCTGTATATGCAACTATTTCCGATGCTACTACATATATTCTGCTAAAACCTTTGTACATACCTGTTGTTATTCCTGGTAGTTTTTTATATTTTGTAATTGTCATTTCTTTACATACAGTTTTAAATGTTTCTTCTATTATATAAAAGTTATCTAATAACCATTCCCCTGCTGGATATAGGTTTATTCCCATTTTTATATGTTTATTTAATAAATCATAAGTTTTTTCTATAAACCTATAATTATCTTTTAATCTTGGAATTGGGTATGTTGCAATATTAGATGTTAATTCCACATCATGGCTTGTTGCAATCTTTTCCATATATTGTTCTAATTGATAGTTATCTAACACTGCACCTTTTATATTTAAATATTTATAATTAGTTTTTTTCAAAATTCTTCCACCTCAATATGTAATTTATACATATTTTTGCCAGGTATAGGAATTTTTATTCAATTATTAAAAAAACAGCATAGCATTTTTGCTACACTGTTTTGCAAAATAATTTTGAATTATTTTTCTTTTTTCTCTTTTACTGGTTTTGTCCAAGATATGTAGTCGCATCCGTTGTTTGGATTGTTCTCACATATATAATAATTTCTTCTCTTTTTAGTTTTTCTTATTTGTACTTTACCTCCACATTTTGGACATGGTTCGTCTATTGTTTCTATATATGGTTTTGCATTTTGGCATTCTGGATATCCTGGGCAAGCCAAGAACTTTCCATATTTTCCATATTTAATTACCATCATTCTACCACATTTGTCACATGGTACATCTGATACTTCATATTCTAATTTTACATGTTCTAATTCTTTGTCTACTTTTTCTACTACTTTTTCAAATGGTCCATAGAAGTCTGCAATTACTTTTTTCCAATTTTCTTTTCCTTCTGCTATTTTATCAAACTCTTCTTCCATTTGTGCAGTAAATTCAACATTTATTACATCTCCAAAGTTCTCTATTAATAGCTTATTTACTATTCTTCCAAGTTCAGTTGGATGTAACTGTTTTTGTATTTTTTCTATATATCTTCTTGCAAGAATTGTTGTTATTGTTGGTGAATATGTACTTGGTCTTCCTATTCCTTTTTCTTCTAATGCTTTTACCAAACTTGCTTCTGTGTATCTTGGTGGTGGCTCTGTAAAGCTTTGCTTTGTTTCTATATTCTCTTTTTGTAGTTCTTGGTTTTCTGTAAGCGGTGGTATTTTAGCAAACTCTTCTTTTTGCTCATTATCTTCTGTTTCCACATAAAGAGTCATAAAGCCTTTAAATCTTATTGTTTGTCCATTTGCTCTAAAATTGTACTCATTTGCGTTTATTTTTACAAGCATAGTATCAAATATAGCTGTTGCCATTTGACTAGCTATAAACCTATTATATATTAATCTGTACAATTTATATTGGTCATTTGTTAGGCTTTCTTTTATTTTATCTGGTGTTAAATCAATATATGTTGGCCTTATTGCCTCATGGGCATCTTGTGCATCTTTATTTGTTTTATAATACCTATTTTCATAGTATTCTTCTCCATATGTATTTTCAATATGCACTTTTGCTGCTGCTCTTGCTTCTTCTGATATTCTTGTAGAGTCAGTTCTCATATATGTAATTAAACCAACAGTTCCCTTTTCTGGTATTTTTACACCTTCATATAATCCGTTGAGCTACTTGCATTGTTTTTCTTAATGCAAAATTTAATTTTCTTGAAGCCTCTTGTTGCATTGTACTTGTTGTAAATGGTGGTGCAGGAGTTCTCTTTTTTTCTCCCTTTTTTATTTCACTAACTACATATTTTGCTTTTTCTAATTCGTCTAGAATTTTGTCTATTTCTTCTTTTGAATGTATGTCTAATTTTTTATCATTTTTTCCATAGAATTTAGCTTCAAAACTTTTTTTTGGTTTTTTTGTGGCCAATGTAGCATATATATTCCAATATTCTTCTGGAACAAATTTTTCTATTTCTTCTTCTCTATCTACAACTAATTTTACAGCTACAGATTGTACTCTACCAGCAGATAATCCCTTCTGAACTTTTTTCCATAATACAGGACTTATTTTATATCCAACTATTCTATCTAATACTCTTCTTGCTTGTTGTGCATCTGTTAGATCCATATCTATTTTTCTTGGATTTTGTATTGCTTTTTTTACAGCATCTTTTGTAATCTCATTAAATGTTACCCTACACATTTTATTTTCATCTATGCCTAAAATATTGGCTAAATGCCATGCAATTGCTTCTCCTTCACGGTCAGGGTCAGTTGCAAGATATACTTTTTTTGCATCTTTTGCTTCTTTTTTTAAGGATTTTATTAAATCTCCTTTTCCTCTTATGTTTATATATTGAGGTTCAAATGTTTTTGTATCAATTCCCAACTTTGATTTAGGTAAATCTCTTATATGTCCCATAGAAGCTACTACTTTTGTGCTTCCACCTAGAAATTTTTTTATTGTATTTGCCTTTGCTGGGGATTCGACTATTACTAATTTGTCTGCCATTTTATTTACGCAGAAATGAAATGGCTTGCATTACATTTTCAAACTTAATTGTAGTACTTGCATTTGATTTCTGCTTCCTCCTTTTTTATTGTTTTAATTAAATTGAATTTTATATATGTAAGTAAATTTATTTATATAAAGGATATTCTTCACAAATTTTAGATACTTCTTTTTTTAGTTCTTCTTTTTTATTTTCATAATCTTCTACTGTTATACTTATTAATTTTGCTATTTTTTTCATTTCTCCTTCTTTAAACCCTCTTGTTGTTACTGCAGGTGTTCCAATTCTTATTCCACTTGTTATACTTGGTTTTTCCGTATCAAATGGAACTGCATTTTTATTTACTGTAATTCCAATATCATCTAATCTTGTTTCTAATTCTTTTCCTTTTATTCCTTTATTTCTCAAATCTATTAATACTAAATGATTATCTGTTCCTCCAGATACTAAATTAAATCCATATTTTAATAATTCTTCTGCTAGTGTTTTAGAATTTTTTATAATCTGATTTTGATACTCTTTAAATTCTGGCTTTTGTGCCTCACCAAAGCATACAGCTTTGGCTGCAATTACGTGCATTAAAGGTCCACCTTGAATTCCCGGAAATACGGCTTTATCAATTTCTTTCGCGTATTTCTCCTTGCATAAAATTATTCCTCCTCTTGGTCCTCTTAGAGTTTTATGAGTTGTGCTTGTGACAAAATCTGCATATGGTACTGGATTTTGATGAAGTCCTGCTGCTACTAATCCTGCAATGTGTGCCATATCTACCATAAAAAGACTTCCGACTTTATCTGCAATTTCTTTAAATTTTTTAAAATCTATTTCTCTTGGATAAGCACTTGCTCCTGCAAGTATTAATTTTGGTTTGTGTTCAATTGCTAGTCTTTCTACTTCTTCATAATCTATTTTACCTGTTTTTTCATCTACTCCATATGGAATAAAATTATACAATTTCCCAGAAGAATTTACTTTACTTCCATGAGATAGATGTCCTCCATGTGATAAATTCATTCCTAAAACTGTATCTCCCACGTTTAATTTTGCAAGGTATACAGCCATATTTGCTTGAGCTCCTGAATGTGGTTGGACATTTGCATGTTTTGCTCCAAAAATTTCTTTTAGTCTGTCCCTCGCTAAATCTTCTACAATATCTACACATTCACATCCTCCATAATATCTTGCTCTAGGATATCCTTCTGCATATTTATTCGTCATATAGCTTCCGCATTGCCTCCATAACGCTATTACTTACAAAATTTTCTGACGCTATTAATTCTATTTTGTTTTGTTCTCTTTTTAGTTCCTGCATTATTGCATTATAAACTTGTTCATCTTCTCTTTTTAGATTTTCAAAAGTCGGCATGGTAAATCACCTCTTTTTGTAGCATTATATACTAAATATTTTTATGTGTAAATAGACGAAATAAAAAAAGAAAGGTTATTGTCCTTTCTTCTTAAATTTATAGACTACACATTATCTTTTATGTATTCTACTACGTCGTTTACTGTAACAACTTTTTCTGCATCAGCATCTGGAATTTCTAAATCAAATTCTTCTTCTAATGCCATTATCAACTCAACTATATCCAATGAATCAGCACCTAAATCATCTATAAAAGATGCATCTGGTGTTATAGCAGTTTCTGCTACTCCTAATTGTTCTACTATTATTTCTTTTACTTTATCGAAAACTTCTTCTGAACTCATAGGTCGCATTACACCTCCTTATTTATCTAGAAGTTAGAAATATATCTTCTAAACTATTTTATTTATTTTTTACTAACTAAAATATTATATGGTTTAAAATATATTGTCAATACTTTTTTACAATTTATTTCATTTATTTTAAGAAATGCCTTCGAAGAATGGGTCGCCCAGTAGTGCAACCCCTACATCTTCTCTACATTTTTAATATGTTGTCTGAGTTGTAACCTTTTTTTCAAATTCTTCTTTTAGAATTTCTACTGCTTTTGACTCTGCAAATTTTTCTGCCTGTTTTATTGTAAAGTAAAATAGATATTCATCACTACTTCCATGTGCTTTTACCACTGGTTTTTTAACTCCTAAGAACAACGCTCCACCATATTCCTTGTAATCCATTGTCTTTGTAAATCTTTTTATTCCTGGAAGTGCAGGAATTGCTCCTATTGTACTTAGTAGATTCTTTTTTAAACTTTCTGTTAAAGAACGTTTTACTAGTTTTCCAAAGCCTTCTACTGTTTTTAAGAATATATTTCCTGTAAATCCATCTGTTATAACTGCATCAATATCCCCAGAAAAAGCTTCTCTTCCTTCTACATTTCCTACAAAATTTATTCCATACTCTTCTGATTTCTCTTTTAGAAGTTTATAGCTTTCTTTCATTAGGTCATTTCCCTTTGTCTCTTCTGTACCAATATTTAGTAATCCTATTGCTGGTTTTTCTATTTTATATATGTTTTTCAAATATATATTTGCAAACTGTGCAAATTGTAAAAGATTTATTGGTTTGCAATTTGTATTTGCTCCTGCATCCACTAACATTAACCCTTTTTTATATGATGGAAGCATTGGTGCAATTGCTGGTCTGTCTACTCCTTTTATTCTTCCTACTAATAATGTAGCACCTGTAAGTAATGCTCCCGAATTCCCTGCTGAGATAAATACATCACCTTCATCTGCTTTTAGCATATTAAATCCAACTACCATTGATGAATCTTTTTTGTGTTTAATTGCTTGTGTTGGTATATCTTCCATTTCTATTGTTTCTGTTGCATTTTTTATGGTTAATCTATCTGATATTTCTGATATAGTATCTTTTCCATATAATTCTTTTATTCTGTTATTAATTATTTTTTCGTTTCCTACTAATACTATTTCTGAACTAATTTCGTTTATTGCTTTTACTGCGCCTTTAATATTTGCATCAGGTGCATTATCCCCACCCATTGCATCTAATAAAATTCTCATTTTAAATTCCCTTCTTTATAACAATATATTTTCATTTTTATATTTTATTATTTAATTGAAAAAAAATCAATAGTAAAAGATAGGAAATTTAGGTTTTTAATGATTTTGATTGGTCAATTGGAAATTCACGAAGTGCGAGGTGCGAAGTGTGAAAGAACGCAGATTATAGCATTTTTATATACTAGGAAATGAGAAATTTCCTAGTATATAAAAAAGAGGTTAGAAATAACCTCTTTTTATAATTAATTGGTATTACTCAATTATTTCTGAAACTATACCAGATCCAACTGTTCTACCACCTTCACGAATAGCAAATCTTAATCCTTTTTCCATTGCTATTGGTGTGATTAATTCGATAGTCATATCTACGTTATCTCCTGGCATTACCATTTCTGTACCTGCTGGTAAATCGATAACACCTGTAACGTCTGTTGTTCTGAAATAGAATTGTGGTCTATATCCATTGAAGAATGGTGTATGTCTTCCACCTTCTTCTTTTGTTAATACGTAAACTTGTGCTTTGAATTTTGTATGTGGATGTATTGATCCTGGTTTTGCTAAAACTTGACCTCTTTCGATATCTTTTCTATCGATACCTCTTAATAGAACACCGATATTATCTCCAGCTTCTGCTTGGTCTAATAGTTTTCTGAACATTTCAACACCTGTTACAACAGTTTTCTTTTTCTCTGTTGATAAACCAACTATTTCAACTTCGTCTTGAACTTTAACAACTCCTCTTTCTACTCTACCTGTAGCAACTGTTCCTCTACCTGTTATAGAGAATACGTCTTCTACTGGCATTAAGAAGTCACCATCTGTTGGTCTTTCTGGTGTTGGTATATAGCTATCTACTGCATCCATTAATTCTTTGATGCATTGATATTCTGGTGCGTTTGGATCTGTTGATGTAGATTCTAGAACTTTTAATGAAGATCCTTTTATAACTGGGACTTCATCTCCTGGGAAATCGTAGCTAGATAATAAATCTCTAACTTCCATTTCAACTAATTCTAATAATTCTGGATCATCAACCATATCGCATTTATTTAAGTAAACAACGATATATTTAACTCCAACTTGTCTTGCTAATAGTATATGCTCTCTTGTTTGAGGCATTGGACCGTCAGCTGCTGAAACAACTAATATTGCTCCATCCATTTGAGCTGCACCTGTAATCATGTTTTTTACATAGTCAGCGTGACCTGGACAGTCAACGTGTGCATAGTGTCTTTTTTCTGTTTCATATTCAACGTGTGCTGTGTTAATTGTGATTCCTCTTGCTTTTTCTTCTGGAGCACCATCGATTTGATCATATGCTGTGTATTGAGCCTTTCCTAATAATCCTAACCATTTTGTAATAGCTGCTGTTGTTGTTGTTTTTCCGTGGTCAACGTGACCAATTGTACCAATGTTAACATGTGGTTTTGTTCTTTCAAATTTTGCTTTTGCCATTTGAATTTTCCTCCTTCAAATTACGAAGTAATTTGTACTTTTCATTATTTGTTATTCATCCTTAAATAAATAATAAATAATGAAAGCTTACTTCTTTTATTTTATATTTAAAAATTTAATAACAATTTTTTAATAAATGCATTCTATAACATTTTTTGTTATTTTGCAATACCTTTTATTCTTTTATTTTTATATGCATCTCAAAACGAAGCAAATTGGGTATATTGCTAGGAAAACAATTAAAAATTTTTGAAATTATAAGGTTGTATATTGAAAAAATTTTTATGAAGTTTGACACCGCAAGATGCCCAATTTCATTCGTTTTGATTAGTCTTCTTTCTTAGAACGTGATGCAACTATCTTCTCAAATACAGATTTTGGAACTTCTTCGTAATGGCTTGGTTCCATTGCATATGTTCCTCTACCTTGTGTTTTTGAACGTAAATCTGTTGCATATCCAAACATTTCAGCAAGTGGAATAAATGCTCTTATTATTTGCATTCCATTTCTTGCTTCCATTCCTTCTAGTTTACCACGTCTTGAGTTTACATCTCCTATAACATCTCCCATGTATTCTTCTGGAACTGTTATTTCAACTCTCATTATAGGCTCTAGTATTACAGATTTAGCTTGTTTACATCCTTCTTTAAATGCCATAGATCCTGCAATTTTGAATGCCATTTCTGATGAATCGACATCATGGTAAGATCCATCTACTAATGTTGCTTTAAAGTCTATAACTGGATATCCTGCAAGAATTCCGCTTTCTGCTGCTTCTCTAATTCCTTCTTCAGTTGGTTTAATGTATTCTTTAGGAACAACACCACCAACAATTTTGCTTTCAAATTGCACTCCTGAACCTGGCTCTAATGGTTCCATTTCTAACCAAACATGTCCATATTGTCCACGTCCACCAGATTGACGAATGAATTTTCCTTCAACTCTTACTTTGTTTCTAATTGTTTCTTTGTAAGAAACTTGTGGTTTACCTACATTACATTCTACTTTGAATTCTCTCTTTAATCTGTCTACAATTATGTCTAAGTGTAATTCTCCCATACCTGCAATTATAGTTTGACCAGTTTCATGGTTTGTATATGCTTTAAATGTTGGGTCTTCTTCTGCAAGTTTTGAAAGTGCTATACCCATTTTTTCTTGAGCTACTTTATCTTTTGGCTCAATTGCTATTTCGATAACTGGTTCTGGGAATTCCATAGATTCTAGTATAACTGGGTGATTTATATCACATAATGTATCACCAGTTGTAACTTCTTTTAATCCAACTGCTGCTGCAATATCTCCAGCATATACTTTGTCTATATCTTCTCTGTGGTTAGAATGCATTAAAACTATTCTTCCCATTCTTTCTTTTTTATCTTTATTTGCATTTAATACTGTTGAACCAGCTTCTAATGTTCCTGAATATACTCTAAAGAAACATAATTTTCCAATGAATGGGTCTGTTGCAATTTTAAATGCTAATGCTGCAAAAGGTTCATCATCAGAAGTTTTTCTTTCTGTTTCTTCTCCATCTAATGTAACACCTTTAATATGTGGTATATCTAATGGAGATGGCATATAATCAACTATAGCATTTAATAATTCTTGAACACCTTTGTTTTTATATGATGATCCACAACATACTGGAACTAATTTATTAGCTAATGTTCCTTTTCTTAAACCTTTTTTGATTTCTTCTTCTGAAAGTTCACCTTCATCTAAATATTTCATCATTAGGTCATCATCTTGTTCTGCTGCAGCTTCTATCATTTCGTTTCTATACTTTTCTGCTAATTCTTTTAAATCTTCTGGAACTTCTGTTACTTCAATTTCTTTTCCTAAATCGTCTTTATGAATAAATGCTTTCATTTTTATTAAATCAACTATTCCTTTGAATGTATCTTCTGCTCCAATTGGTAATTGGATTGGAATAGCATTTGCATTTAATCTGCTTCTCATTTGCTCAACGCAAGATAAGAAATTTGCACCAGTTGTATCCATTTTATTAACATATGCCATTCTTGGTACATGATAATTATCTGCTTGTCTCCAAACAGTTTCTGATTGTGGTTGAACTCCACCTTTAGCACAGAATACAGTTACAGATCCATCAAGTACTCTTAAAGATCTTTCAACTTCAACTGTAAAGTCAACGTGACCTGGTGTATCAATGATATTTATTCTATGTCCTAACCATTGACATGTTGTAGCAGCAGAAGTAATTGTAATACCTCTTTCTTGCTCTTGAACCATCCAGTCCATTGTAGCTTCACCTTCATGAACCTCTCCTATTTTATGAGTTTTACCTGTATAGAAAAGAATTCTTTCAGTAGTAGTAGTTTTTCCTGCATCTATATGCGCCATTATTCCTATATTTCTTGTTTTTTCTAATGGAAATGCTCTACCTGCCATTAATTTTTTCCTCCTATTTTTATTCGTTTTTTACCATTTGTAATGTGCGAAAGCTTTATTAGCTTCTGCCATTCTATGCATTTCTTCTTTCTTCTTGAATGATCCACCTGTGCTGTTCGTAGCATCAATTATTTCGTTTGCTAATTTTTCAGCCATAGTTTTTTCATGTCTATTTCTTGCATAGTTTACTAGCCATCTTAATCCTAATGTTTGTCTTCTTTCAGCTCTAATTTCGATTGGAACTTGATATGTAGCTCCACCTACTCTTCTTGCTTTAACTTCAAGGACTGGCATTATGTTGTTTAATGCTGCTTCAAAAACTTCTAATGCATCTTTTCCTTCTTTTTCTTTTATGATATCAAATGCATCATATACTATTTTTTGAGCAACTGTTTTTTTACCATCTAACATAATGTTGTTTATTAATTTTGTTACAACTTTGCTATTATATATTGGATCTGGTAAAACTTCTCTTTTTGCTATATATCCTCTTCTTGGCACTATTCTTCACTCCTTTTCTAAGATATGTGATTTTTCACAATCTTTATTATTTGTGTTTCATAAAAACACTTAGTTACTCTGGAAGATTTTTCTTCCCGTATAGCGCAATAAATTTATATCTATATTATATCTATTTATTAGCACTACTTAAAAAATATTTTTTATTTTTTTGGTCTTTTTGCACCATATTTAGATCTAGCTTGCATTCTATCTTTAACGCCAGCTGTATCTAATGTACCTCTTATAATGTGGTATCTAACACCAGGGATATCTTTTACCCTTCCACCTCTTATTAATACAACACTATGTTCTTGTAAGTTATGACCTACACCTGGAATATATGAAGTAACTTCATAACCATTTGATAGTCTAACCCTAGCAACTTTTCTTAATGCTGAGTTTGGTTTTTTAGGTGTTACTGTTTTAACTACTGTACAAACTCCTCTTTTTTGTGGTGCTCTATGGTTTGTTTGTCTGTTTAATTTTGAGTTGTAACCTTTTAAAAGAGCTGGAGCTTTTGCTTTTGTTGTAGTTGTTTTTCTACCTTTTCTTACTAATTGATTAATTGTTGGCACTTTAAAATTCACCTCCTATATTTTTTAATTAAAAGTGCTAATTTACTTTTAAACACTAACGCGTTATATTCTATCATTGTTTCTATTTATTGTCAAGACTTTGTGGTTGTATTTTTACTTACGGAATATTAATATTCAGAGTATTGCAGATCGCATATTGTGGTGTCTCCCATAATATTTGTAATAAATTTTATACAATTTTGATATAAGCACTCTTTTGTTTTGCTTTTTATACTGCTTCGTGCTATACTTATACTAATGGATATTTGGTTGCGTTTAAAATATCTAATAACTTTAAGGAGTGGCAATAATGAAAGAAACAGCATTCGAAAAGTTTGTTAAGGATTTTAAAAATGGTCCTTACACTCGGGTAGATCTATTGTTTCCAAATGACAATGATGTCTATTTTTCATTTGAATCAAAACCTCCGAAGAAAGCATTGTTCTCTAGATCCGAGTTTTCTTCTCAGGCATTGAATACTGCAAGGAAAAATAGTATAAAAATAGTGTCTGATTCCTTAGGGAATCTGGCACTTGTCAAATGGAAGCCGTAAAACGCAAGACCTGTGAGTAAATTACTCTCAGGTCTTTTCTATTGTTTTTATTGTTCTCCTGTCCACTCTATAATTACGCTCGCTCTTGCTCCCCATGGTTTACCAGAAAGAGAGTTTTCTGGTTTGTTTATTGTTATTTTAGTTAATCCGTCCCATATTGTTAAACGCCTCTCCACCAATGAATGTAACACTGCTTGGTACCACTATTGTTTTTATTTTATGACATCCATAAAGAGCACGCCATTCTATTCTTTCTAATCCTTCTGGTAAATTCACTTCTTCTAAGTTCTCGCATTGGTAGAAACTCTCACTATCTATTTTTTTAACAGAACTTGGTATAATTACATTTTTTATTTGGCTCCTATAAAATGATTGAGGTCCTATTTCCACTACAGTATTTGGTATCTCGTATGCCTCTCCTTCCATTATTGCTGGAGGACATTTTATTAATATTGTTTTACCTTTATTAAACAATATTCCATTTTCACTTTCATATTTATCATTTTCTGTTATTACATTTATACTAGTCAAATTGCTCGCTAGATAAAAAGGTTTATTATTTATATTTGTAATTCCTCCTCCTAGATGAATTTTTTGTAAACTAGAGGCATAAAAGGCAGAATCTCCTATTTTCTCAACAGAATCAGCAATCGTTATCTCTTGCAAGTTTTTGCATGAAATAAATGCATTTGCGTCTATTGTCTTTACTGTATTAGGCACTTCATAAGAAATGCCATCCCTATTTTCTGGATATTTTATTAGTTTTGTACTATCTTTATCAAATAGTATTCCATCAAGGCTCTTAAAATATTTATTATTTAAATCTACATTTATTCTAGCTAGTTTTGTGGACGAAATAAATGTTGCAGCTATGCTTTCTACATTTTCTGGAATATTAAACTCCTCCACCCCTATGCTTTGAAAAGCTCTCGGTCCAATTCTTTTCAAACTTTTAGGTAACTTCCATTCTTTAACTTTTGAACAAGCATCAAAAGCTCTTCCCGAAATTTCCTCTATTCCTTCTTCAAGAATTACCTCTTCTAAATTTGAACAACCGTTAAAAACTTGTCCATTTACATTGTCCCACCAATTTCCTATTTTTTTTACCGATCCAGGAATTTTTATTTTTGTTAAGCTTTTACAATGTTGAAAAGCATAGTCTGAAATTAAAGTAACAGAATCAGGTATTTCAATATCAGTAATTTTTTGACTCCATCCATATTCTTTAGTCGCTCCATTAAAACTAGCTTTTCCAATTTCAGTAATACCTTTCGATATTATTACCTTACCCGGAAAACAAACTATTGGACTGTTCCCATCGGAGCTCATTATTTTTGTTACTTTATATTCTTTTCCCTCTATTAGAAGGAAATTTGGTATAGTTAGTTCTGTAAGATTATCCGTAACTCCTAAGTATTTAGTTATTGTAACAAGATTTGTTTTCTCGTCTAGATTGTACTTCCAAAGAGATGCATCAGCCACATTTTTTCTTGCTCCAAATACAATCCATTTTTTAGCGATAGTAGTCATTCCATCCTTTCTTACTTCATCTGCTTCTTTTTTTGTTAGTAATTTTTCATTTTCTAACCTTGTTATAAAATCTTCTAATGTTTCCGACTTTATTCCAAATCTTTCTGTTGGTCTTTCTTCCTGCTCCCACATTTCTTTTTCCGCTAATACTTGAGTATATCTTGTTTCTTCCTTTGAGTCTTTTGCAGTTCCTATTAGCCCTCCATTTATTGCAATTGTTACTGTTACACCTACTAAAATTAGCATTATTACTATTGTAACTATTAATGCAACTATTGTTATTCCTTTGGGAGAATTGTAACGGTTTCTATATTTAATTTGCTGGTTCATCTTATTTGCTTCCTCCTTTGTGTTCTTTATTTTTTATATTTCATTTATATTTTTTATCTTCTATATGTAATTATGTATTTTATCATTTACATTTTATATGTTGTTTTTATTTGTGTCAATACAATAAAAAAAGAAAAGAGCAAGAAATTCTTGCTCTTATAATATGAATTCATACTTATATATTTTGTATTAATTCTTATTTTTTATTTACTAAATCTTTTAATGCTTTACCAGCTTTGAATACTGGAGCTTTTGATGCAGGTATTTTGATTTCTTCTTTTGTTCTTGGGTTTCTACCTTTTCTAGCTGCTCTTTTTCTTACTTCGAAAGATCCAAATCCAACTAATTGAACTTTGTCTCCTTTTGCTAGTGCATCTGTTATAACATCAACGAATGCATTTACTGATGCTTCAGCACCTTTTTTTGTGTCTCCTGTTTTTGCAGCTATTGCTGCTACTAATTCAGCTTTGTTCATTTAAAATTACCTCCTAATAAGATTTGTTTTATGCAGTAAAAACAGCTTCGGTTTCTACTATTTAAGATTATTCGCCAAAATTAGCTAAAATCCTTCTTTTTTTATTTTTTATTTTTTTACAAATCCTTTTGCCCCGTAGGTTTCCATGTTTTGGTAGCTCTGTATGTGTTGATTTTACTTACATTTGTTGTTTTTTAGATTTAAATGTTCTGAATAGCTTTTGCCCGTAAGGAAGCATGTAAATTTCTTCTTCCGTTAATATTTTTAACGATATTATTAAAATAAAGTACACCATCATTCCAGAAAAGATTGAAACAAATAATACAATTATATTGTTTTGTATTTTATTAATAATGTTATTGTACATTATATATGAAGTAATAGACATAAAAACTCCTGCAATAGTGGGTTTTACAATATATTTACTTACATAAAGCTTTGTAGTAATTTGTTTTTTTAGTGTTATGAAACAAATTGCAAATATGAATATATCTGAAATTATTGAAGAAATTATAGCTCCATATATTCCAATTCTATTAATTGGCAATAATATTAAGTTTAGTATTAATTTAATTGCTCCACCTAATGCAAATGCTATAACAGGTATGTTTACCTTTCCCAGTCCTTGTAAAGCTCCATTTATCGTTTGTGTTAGCACAATAAATATAATAGTAATCGATGATAACTGAAGCATTTCGGTTCCTTTTGATGCATTTGGGAACAAAATTAGTAAAATATCTTTTGCAAACATCCCCATGTATATTGTACATGGGATTCCTATAAGTATTGTAACTAATATAGAAAATTCTATTCTTTTTTCTACTATGTATTTTTGTTTTTTTGCAATAGCAGAAGATATAGCAGGTACCAAAGCTGTTGCAAATGCTATATTAAAAGAAAACGGTAATGCTACTAGTACATCTACTTTTCCGCTTAATATTCCATATTGATTTGTTGCTTCTAATTCTCCTATTGTTGTTTTTAATATTCTCACAATTGTTATTGCATCAATTGTCTTACTTAAAGCTGAGAAAAGTGCAGTTAATGATATTGGTATTGTTACTAATAAAATATTTTTTATAATTCTATTTATCCCTTCTTTTTTGTTATTTGAAGAAGATATAACCTCTTGCCAAACTTCTTTTTTTCTATCTACAAAATACTTGTATAAGTACATTAATGCAAATAATGTTGCCAATGTTGTTGCTAATGTTGCCCCAGCTGCCATAACAATTGTATTATTTCCAGATATTTTTCCTATATTTTCTACTATTGCAATTGTTAATAATGTCTTAAATATTTGCTCTAGGCTCTGTGAATTAGCTGTGATAGATATATTTTCTCTTCCATTAAAATATCCTTTTAACACAGCTTCTATTGATACTAAAAATACTGATGGCGCAAGAGCCATTAATGCTAATTTTGCTTCTGGTATTTGTAAATATTTATTGGCTATTATTTCTGCTCTCAAAAATAATATTGAACTTCCAACAAATCCAAGAATTCCAAATAATGCAAATGCTATTTTAAATATTCTATATGCACCTTTATTATCTCCTACTGCTACTTTGCTAGACACTAGTTTTGAAATGCTATTTGGTACTCCAACAGAAGAAATCGTAAGAAATAGCGCATATATTTGGAATGCAGCTGAATATATTGCATTTCCTCTATCTCCAAAGCCTTGTTTGTTTGTAAGATATAACTTATATATTAGGCCCACTATTTTTATAATTACTTGTGAAAGCATTAAAACAACAACGCCTTGCATAAAGCCAGTTGTTTTATCGTTTCTATTATTCTTTCTTTTTATTTTAATTCCTCCAGACTAAAGTAGGGGTCGCCGCCCTCGGCGACCCGAAATTAAAATTTGTCTTCTTATTTATATATATGAACTTTTTCTTTAAAAAGACTTGTTTTTTTCTCAATTTTATAAGATAATATATATGTATAAAAATAGATAATTGGGGGATTTTTAAGTGAAGTATATAGACAAATTTTTAAAATTACTAAAGACTGATAGAAATACATTTTTTACATATATTCTAACATTAATAACAGGATTTATAATAGTAGATAGAGTTGTAGAACTCCTAATAATGTTTTTTACAGGAATGTCAGTATCTTATTGGGGACCAATTAGATATACATTAGCTCTTGCTTGTCCTGTACTTGCATTTGCATTTTCGTATCCATCTAAGTTTTGTAAGTCTGATGAAACGAAAATATCTTTCTTCTATACATATTACATTTGCTTATATGTAATTGGAGTTTCAATGGTAGTTCAATGGCTAAATCGTTTGGCTTGGCTTGGAATAATGGCATTGCCAAATCATGAGTTTATTATTACAGAATTTGCCGACTTGATAAAACATGCACTTACAGCAATTTCAATTTATATACCACTTACAACATTCTATAATGTAGTTCTTTGGTTATTAAAAGTAATTAAAGACCCTATATTCCCTAACAATTTACAAGAATCAATTTGTGATTATCCTGGTATAGATATATCTGCACCAGATGGTACTACTGGTCCTTATAGTCTAGAAATTGAATTTTGTAAAGATAAAACTACAGGTAAACCTGTTAAAATATTAGAATCTAGAAGATTACAACCTACTCTCGTAATTGGTCCTTCTGGAACTGGTAAAACTTCTATGATAATGGAACCGATGATTGCAAGAGATATAGAAAAGAAATTCTTCTTCCGTGAAGTTTCTAAGGAAATGGGTTATACCGCATTAAAAACAAATATTGCTTACTTAAATAAACCTTATAATAATGAATATTTAAACAAAAACTTTAATTTGAATATGCTTACACCTGTTGAAGGAAAAGAAAATATTTATAAAGCATATATGAAGAAAATGATATATGAAATTGAACCAAATGGTTCTATTGTATATAAAAATTTTGGTATTACAGTCGTAAGTCCTGATTCAAAACATACAGATACAATTAAAGAAGTAGCAAAAGCTTATGATATGCCATTTATAGAAATAGACCCAACAAACCCAGAATCAATTGGATTAAATCCATTTATTATTGGTAGTCCTGCTCTTTGTGGTTTGATTGTTTCTTTAGTTATTAGGGGATTATATAATCCTCCAAGTCACACTGCTGAATTAGCATATTCAGAAGATATTTCTTTACAAGCTATTCAAAATGTAGTATTACTTTTAAAATTAATGTATGGGAAAATGCATGATGGATTAATGCCAACTTTAGAAGATTTACTTAAATGCTTTAATAATTTTGACTTAGTACAAGAAATGTGTGAAGAATTAGAAAAAGATGAAGAACTTTCAAAAGAATATGAATTACAATTATCTTACTTTAAACAATATTTCTATAAAGGTTCTGAAGGAAGAAAAGATATGCAAAGATATGTTCATTTTGCTTCTTCTACACTTGATGTATTATTACGTTCAGCAGAAGCTAGAAACATTATTTGTAATAGATATAATAATATGGACTTTGGAGCTGTTTTAGACGAAGGTAAAATCGTTCTTATTTCAACAAGGCCATATGAAATTGGTGGAACAGCAGATCAAGGTTTTGGTAGATTTTTCTTAATGCTTATGATGTGCTCTGTAGAAAACAATCGTGAATTAGTAAAAAATAGAATTCCTCACTTCTTATATGTGGACGAATTCGATCACTATGATCCTTCTAATTTTGAAGATATGTTTACATTATATAGAAAATTTAAAATTGGAACCATTTTTTCTGCTCAAACAGTTTCTGGTTTAGGATCTGAAAAAATACTTGCAAACTCACCTACAAAAATAACCTTTGGAAACAACACTCCTGACGAAATGGATTGGTGGATGAGAGAATTTGGAAAACGTAGAGAATGGGATGTTACTAGTAAATATGATAAATCAGATGGCTCTTATTCATCTGATTTAGGTGGAGTAAATTGGGCATGGAAAGATCACATGCATAATGCTAAAATACAAGGGCTTAAATTTAAGAGTATTATTTATAAAACAAAGGATAAAAAGGGAAAGAACGTTGTTAACTTTGGTAATGTAGACTTTTTGGAGAGCAAATATAAAAGTCCTCATAAAACAAAAACATATAACTTTAATAAGTATATAGCAAATGTATCACCTGACAATAAAAAAGAAGAAAAGCAAAAATGGAAACCTAATAAAGTAGTATTTTCAAAGGATGAAAGAGGGGATACTGATCCTATTCAAACAGACGTAACAGATAGTTCCTACTTCTTTGATAATGAAGATGCAATTAGCTTTGATTTAAAAAAGAAAAAAGAATAAAAGTATATAAGAAAGGCATTTTGCTAAGTATACCTTCGAAGAAAGTGCAAAATACATGCCACTCACTTCGTTCGGGCGTTTTAAGGTAGCCTAACCTTGTTGTATACGGAAAAATCTTACATGAGGTCAAGA
>ERZ1504442.112-NODE-112-length-20956-cov-3.206497_pt1 | contig 20956 bp, 15 predicted proteins | sample MGYA00574803_ERZ1504442 | MGnify/ENA primary metagenome ERZ1504442 (study PRJEB39906, sample SAMEA3182106) | gut metagenome | biome: human; feature: gut; material: Stool; isolation source: human stools | place: Canada | collected 2013-02-26 ...
GATGATACCAGCCTGGTTGCCCAGCTCCGCCTTGACGATGCGGGTGCGCCGGTTCTTTCCACAGGGGATGCTCTCCCGCTCCACGCACCGCTGCACCGGCAGCAGCAGCTGTTCGTCTGCCTCATTGCTGACACCGCCGCCGATAGCCAGCGTATCCGGCTGGAACACGTTGACCATGTTGACGATGCCGCAGGACAGATAGCTCACGTATTCCTCGCAGATGCGCTGGCCTACGGGATCACCCTGCCGTGCCGCGATAAATGCGGACTGGCCGGACACGCGGCCGTCGTTCTCCGCCACCACCTGCGCAAGGATGCTGTCCGGATGGGCCGCCAGCGCCTCTGCCGTCATCCGCTTCAGTGCCGTGGCGGAGGCGTACTGCTCCCAGCAGCCGCGGCGGCCGCAGGGGCACGGCAGACCGTCCTTGATGATGACGGTGTGGCCCACCTCGCCGGCCATGCCATTGGCGCCGTGGTACACCTTGCCGTTGTGGATGATGCCCGCGCCTACGCCGGTGCCCAGCGTGATGGTCACGAAGCGCTTGCTGTCCCGCCCTGCGCCCACGTAGTATTCCGCCAGCGCCGCGCAGTTGGCATCGTTCTCAATATACAGCGGGATGGACAGATAGTGGTGGAACAGCTTCCGCAGCGGCACGTTCCGCAGCGGCAGGTTGCAGGTGTAGCCGATGGAGCCGGACCGGATCTCCACGGTCCCGGGTACGCCCACGCCCACCGATGCGATGTCGTCCAGCGGCACGCCTGCGGACTTGGCCAGCTCCTGCGTCATGGCCACAATGGTCCACGCCAGCGACTGCTGGTCGGTGACGGATGCCACCTTCATTTTCTGCACAGCCAGCAGCTGGCCGTTCTCATCCGCCAGCCCCGCCTTCAGGTTGGTGCCGCCGATGTCTACGCCCACATACTTCATCGTTCCGTCTGCTTCTCCTTCATCATCTCGTCCACCTTGCTGTCAAACTGCGTCACAAAATCTCTCGCTGCGTTGTAGCCGTACTTCATCTGGCGGTTTTTCATGGTGGCGATCTCCACGATACCCGCCAGATTCCGACCGGGCCGCACAGGGATGGTGACGATGGGCAGCTCCACGCCCAGTATCTCGTATTTCTCCTCACCAAGGCCCAATCGGTCGTAGAACTTGCCGTCTATCCACTGCTCCAGCTGGATGACCAGGTCGATCTCTGTATCGAACTGCACAGCGCCCATGCCAAACAGCTGCTGCACGTCGATGACACCTACGCCGCGTATTTCAATGTAGTGACGGATGATCTCCGGTGCCGTGCCAAACAGGCTGTTGGAGATACGCCGGATCTCCACAGCGTCATCGGCCACCAGCCGGTGTCCGCGCTTCAGGAGCTCGATGGCCGTCTCACTCTTGCCGATGCCGGAGTCGCCCAAAATCAGCACGCCCTGGCCGTAGATGTTCATCAGCACACCGTGCCGTGCGATTTGAGGCGCCATGGCTCGGTTCAGATAGTCGATAAGCTTGCTGGTCACGTCCACGGTGGACTCCGCGGACCGCAGCAGCGTGCGGTCATGCTTCTCTGCCATCTGCACCAGCTCCGTCGGGACGTCCATTTCCCTCGCCACGATGAGGGCAGGGAACGGATAGCTCAGCAGCTTATTGAACACCCGCATCCGCTCCGTCTCCGTCATGCGGTCCAGAAAGCGCATTTCACCGCGTCCAAGGATCTGCAGGCGCTTATCGTCAAAATAGTCGTAAAACCCCACCAGCTGCAGGGCCGGACGGTTCACGTCCGAGATGGTCACAACGGTGTTGTCGAAGTCGCGCCCCTTGTGAAGGATCTCCATGCCGAAGATCTCCACCATTTTTTTCAGGCTGGCCGGCGTCCGTCTGACTTTTTCCATACAGGTCCCTCCCACGGCCGCCGCCGTCAAACGCGGCAAATGCGGCAAATAGTTACCTTATATTATATCTTGTATCCCCCTGTTTCGCAACACTTTCGCTTCTCAAAAAAATTTCGTTTTTTTGTCAAATAGTGCTTGCAATCTGCGGCGTTATCTGTTATTATATCAACTGCTTGCGATGCAAGCGACCGTATGTTACAACAGCAAGGAGGTGCAACGGATGGCTAAGTGCGAATTTTGCGACAAGGGCGTGACCTTCGGTATCAAGGTCTCTCACTCCCACCGGCGTTCCAATCGTCCCTGGAAGCCCAATGTCAAGCGCGTGAAGGCAGTGATCAACGGCACGCCTCGCCATGTATATGTTTGTACCCGGTGCCTGCGTTCCGGCAAAGTTACCCGCGCGATCTGAGTTGATCGTCGCCTGAACTGTACAGACAAAACGCCCTGCGGAATCCTCCGCAGGGCGTTCTTCTTTATAGCGCAAATATTACACGAAAGGCACAGAACCGTGACGGCGGTTCTGTGCCTTTCATGTTTACGCCAATGTAAATTGATAGGTGACAGAGTTCTGCCACTTTTCGTCATTTGTCAGGTCCGCATCGATCAACGTGCCGCCCATCCGCTCATAGAATGCACGGGCATTCACGTTCTCAGGAACACAATAGCAGATGAAGGACGCGGCATCACACTCTCTGCAAAAGGCCTTTACGTGCTCAACTGCCGCTCGGCCGACACCCTGCCTCTGATATTCGGAGACGATATACAGGGACTGCAAGGTAATCACATTGGCCTGATGTATCGTCAGATAACCAATATTCTGACCATCTTTTTGGATCAAATACACAGAATATGCCGGATCAGTGATCCTTGACAGTTCTTTTTCCTCGTGCCACGCCCAGTCAAAGTCGTCTATCATCTGATCCGGATAAATTCCCCTGTACGTGGTACTCCAGATTTTATGCCGCAGGCCAATGATGGACAGCGCATCATCTTTGCCCGCCTCAACAAACATTTTATTGTCTGTCATATCACAGCTCGGGGTCCCAGCTGCGGCGCTCTCCGCGATTTTCATTTTCTTTCTTCTCCGACGGCTCCGTCTGGTAGGACACCGCCGTCCCCTGCCGCTCAAAGGACAGGTAGCGGGTACCCTGAAATGTCAGCAGGCCGGTATCCCCCTCCGTCAGCAGGCCATATTCCCGCCCGGGGAGCCGCAGCTCCAGCCGGTCGCCGCCATCGAACTGAAACGTCACATAGTAGGTGGTGGAGCGCGTTGTATGCCCCGCGCCGTTACCGTGATGGTGGTGGACGTTGACGTTCTCCCGCTTGGCCACCACCGCCGCGTTCACTGTCAGGCGGGGCGAACGGTTATTTTTGCCCCACTGGGCGATACCCTTGCCCGCGTTGATGAGGAACAGTAGAAGAATGCCAAAAAAAGCGATAAAAAACAGGAGCTGAAATATTTGAAAACCGCCAAACCCCATACCGTAACCGTCGAAACCGAACATCGCTGCGTCTCCTTTCTTTTCACTGCGGAAAACATACCATTTTTTCTGCTGCCTGTCCAGCATCCACAGGTTTACACGGTGAAATGTCCGGAAATATCCGTGCAACCTGCGGTTTACCGTGCCGTTATCCTTTGCTGAGATGGCCCATGGCGGCCCGCAGCATCAGCTTTTTCGTGCCCACCGTGTCGAAGGCCACCTCAATAAGGGCGTCGTTGCCCATGACGCGGACGGACAGCACCATGCCCTGCCCGAAGGCATCGTGGCGCACGCTCTCGCCCGGTGCCAGCTGCATCAGGCCGCCGGAGGGTGCCCTGCGGCCTGCATCGGACGATGACCGGGGCGGTGCTTTCTGCGGGCCAGATGTCTCGTGCGCCATTGTACTCTGTGTGCCGTATGCGGCGCTATGACTGCTGTAGCTGCCGTACTTTTCGCCATAGCTATCGTATCCGGCGTACCGGCTGCTCCGGCTGTCTCCAGCGCCGTCGCCCCAGCCGACGCTGTCCCAGTTGCTCTCTGTGCTGCGTGGCTGCGGCTTGCTGAGCCACTCCATGTTCTCCTCAGGGATCTCCTTCAAAAATCGGGAGGGCATGGCCGGTGCGGTGCGGCCGAACAGCATGCGCTGCCGCGCGTTGGTCAGTACCAGCGTCTCCTTGGCGCGGGTCATGGCCACGTAGCACAGACGCCGCTCCTCCTCCATCTCCTCCGCATCGCCCATGGCGCGATTTCCCGGAAAAAGGCCGTCTTCCATGCCCACCACGTAGACGTGAGGGAACTCCAGCCCCTTTGCAGCGTGCATGGTCATCATGGTCACGCAGTTGTCGCTGTCGGACTGGCTGTCCAGATCCGTATACAGCGCCACTTCGTCCAGAAAGCCGGACAGCGACGGCTCACCTTCGACGTTTTCCAGATAACCCTGAATGCTGGATTTCAGCTCTTCCACGTTTTCCAGGCGTCCGCGGCTCTCCATATCGTTCTTTTCCCGCAGTGCCGCAGTATAGCCGCTCTTGTCGCAGACCATATCATACAGTTCGATGAGGTCACAGCCCTCCACCTGCCTGCGTATAGATTCAATAAGTTCTGTAAAGGCGATAAGCTTGCCAGCTGCGTTCTTCAATTCAGGATAATCCGCCGCCTGTTGGAAGACTTGGTAGAGCGTGGTCTCCTGCTCTGTGGCGATGGTCTGGGCTTTGTCCACGGTGGCCTGTCCGATCTTGCGGGAGGGCACGTTGACGATGCGGCGGAGCCTCAGATCGTCGGCGGGATTGTTGATGACGCACAGGTATGCCAGCATGTCCTTGATCTCTGCGCGGTCGAAGAACTTCATACCGCCGTAAATTTTGTAAGGTACGCCGTTGCGCTTGAACGCATATTCCAGCGCGTTGGACTGGGCGTTCATACGGTACAGCACGGCGTGATCTTTCCAATTGCCGCCGCGGCGGTAGTCCGTCATCACCTGACCCACCACGTAATTGGCCTCGTCACTCTCGTTGAAGGCGGTCTTGATGATCACCTTTTCGCCGTCTCCATTCTCCGTCCACAGCGTCTTGCCCTTGCGGCCCTCGTTGTGGCGGATGACAGCGTTGGCCGCGTCCAGAATGTTCTGGGTAGAGCGGTAGTTCTGCTCCAGACGGATAGTGCGGGCACCGCGGTACTCCTTCTCGAAGCTGAGGATATTGCTGATGTCCGCGCCGCGAAAGCGGTAGATGCTCTGGTCATCGTCTCCCACCACGCAGATGTTGCGCCAGCCGCCTGCCAGCAGGCTCACCAGCAGGTATTGCAGGTGGTTGGTGTCCTGATACTCATCGATGAGGATGTAGCGGAACTTCCGCTGGTAGCGCTCCAGCACGTCGGGGCAGCTCTCCAGCAGCCGGACGGTGTGCAGAATGATGTCATCGAAGTCCAGCGCATTGGCCTCGCGCAGCTTTTTACTGTAAAGCGCATATACTTTACCGATCCTGATACGACGCCAGTCGTTAACGCCCTCCCAGTAGTGGATGAACTCCTCCGGCGACTGCATGCTGTCCTTGGCCTGTGAGATGACGCTGAGGATCTCTCTCGGCGGGAAGGACTTCTCCTCCAATGACAGCTCCTTCAGCACATCCTTGATAACGCGCTTGCTGTCGTCCGAATCATAGATGGTAAAGCTGCGGTCGAAGCCGATACGGTCGATGTCGCGGCGCAGAATACGGACGCAGGCCGAGTGGAACGTGGACGCCCAGACATCCCGTGCCTGCTCCTCCCCCAGCATGCGCCCCAGCCTCTCCTTCAGCTCGTTGGCGGCCTTGTTTGTGAAGGTGATGGCCAGGACCTCCCATGGGCTGGCAGGCTCCACAGCACAGAGGTACTGCATCAGCGGGCGCTGCTCCTCTCGTTCCGCTGCGGGAGCTGTGACGTACTCCTCCAGGAATGTCGCGGTGTCCTCGTCCACCGGTACAGGGATATCCTCACAGTCGCTGCCCCGCCCGTAGCGCAGCAGGTTGGCCACGCGGTTGATAAGCACCGTAGTCTTACCGGAGCCGGCGCCGGCCAGCAGCAGCAGTGGTCCCTCCGTTGTCAGCACGCCCTCCTGCTGGCGGGGGTTCAGCTTTTGAAAATCAGCGGTGATGGCAGCGCGCCGCGCCGTTATGAATCGTCTTTCCAGGTTCGTCATGTAGCAGCCTCGCTTTTCTCTTTCTTGCTCCTTATTTTAATACATGCGGCCACTCCGGTCAACTGTCTGCGCAAATTTTGTAGAATTTTTGTTCGATTTTACTTGACAAGAACGATTGTTCGATTTATAATGCGAAATAGAACATGAGTTTGATACGGAGGTAACTGCCATGACTACCATCGGACTGCTGATTACCCTGCTGGGCGCTGGCTCCATAGCCGCTAACGTGATGCGGCTCATCGACCATATCGATCAGCCCGCTCCCCGTCATCGCCGCCGCGCGGCGTAACGTGAGATGGACGTTCTGGAGAAACTGTCCATCCTGACGGACGCGGCCAAATACGATGCGGCCTGCACCTCCAGCGGTGTGCGGCGCGGCTCCAGGCCCGGGATGATCGGCAACACATCCTCCTCCATCGCCGGATGCTGCCACAGTTTTTCCGCCGACGGGCGCTGCATCACGCTGCTGAAGGTACTGATGACCAACGTGTGTACCTTCGACTGCCGCTACTGCGTCAACCGGCGCAGCAACGATACGCGGCGAGCCGCGTTTACGCCGCGGGAGCTGGCGGAGCTGACCATCGGCTTCTACCGGCGGAACTATATTGAGGGACTGTTTCTCTCCAGCGGCGTGCTGCGCAGCCCCGACTACACCACTGAACAGATGATCTGTGCGCTGCGTATCCTGCGGCAGGAGTACCGGTTCAATGGGTATATCCACGCCAAGGCCATCCCCGGGACGTCGCCGGAGCTGGTACAGCAGTTGGGACTTCTGGCGGACCGGCTCAGCGTCAACATCGAGTTGCCGTCCCAGAGCGGTCTGCAGTCACTGGCACCGGACAAGACCAAGGACGCCATCCTGCGGCCTATGGGGCAGATACGGGACGGCGTGGTCCAGAGCAAGGCGGAACTGGTCAAATACAAGCACGCGCCTGCGTTCGCTCCCGCAGGACAGAGTACCCAGCTTATTGTGGGTGCCACCAGCGACAATGACCGGCACATCCTGCAGCTGACAGAGTCACTGTATCAGAAGTACCGGCTAAAACGGGTGTTCTACTCAGCGTATGTGCCAGTGGTAGAGAACAGCCTGCTGCCGGCACTGGACACCAAGCCACCCCTTCTGCGGGAGCACCGGCTATACCAAGCGGACTGGCTGCTGCGGTTCTACGGTTTTCGGGCGGAGGAGCTGCTGGACGAGGCGCACCCTGATTTCGACCAGCGGCTGGATCCCAAGTCCGGCTGGGCAGTGACTCATCTGGATCAGTTCCCCGTAGAGATCATGCGTGCCGATCTGGAGACGCTGCTGCGGGTGCCGGGGATCGGACCGGTCAGTGCGCGGCGCATCCTGTCAGCGCGGCGGCAGAGCCATCTGCGGTTTGAGGACCTGAAAAAGCTGGGTGTCGTGGTGAAGCGGGCACAGTTTTTCATTACCTGCGGCGGCAGGATGCGGCAGGGGTTGCGCTTCTCCCCCGCTACGCTGGCAGCGCAGTTAGAGCAGATGGAGCGTGGGCTGCTGCCGGAAAGCGGCATGGAGCAGCTGTCGCTTTTTGACCATGTGGGGTGAGTGTATTGCGAGACGTGCTTTATCAGTACGACGGGACATTTGACGGGTTTCTGTGCTGTATCCACGACAGTTATCTGTATAAGGAGATCCCCGTCGGCTTTTCCTCCGACGGGGATTTTTTGTCATTATATGAGGTGCGGATCGTGCCGACCCAGGCGGCGCACAGCCAGCGGGTCTACCGTGGACTGGCCGCCCGCTCGAACAAGGCAGCCAAGGCCGTGTACCGTGGGTTTCTGACCTGTATGGAAGACAAGGAGCTGCGGCTCTACGCCTTCGTGCGGAAGGTGTTTCGGGAGGGAGACAGGTTCATGCGGAATCTGTCCGATCCGGTGTTCTATCCGCTGCACAAGGCCCTCCGGCACATGAGCGGCGAGCTGGAAAAGCTCCGTGGATTCGTGCGGTTTTCAGATTACAACGGTGTGCTGGGGGCGGTGATCGAACCGGAAAATCAAGTGCTTCCCATGCTGCGCCGCCACTTCTGCGGCCGGTACAGCAACGAGGCATTCTTCATCTTCGATCGCACCCACCGCGAGATCCTTCTGTACGCCAGAGGCATCTCCCGCATCCAGCCGCTGGAGCGGCTGGATCTGGCGGCACCGGACGCTGAGGAGGTACAGTACCGGCGGCTCTGGAAAGCGTTTTTCCAGACGGTGACCATCCGCGAGCGGGAGAACCCACGATGTCAGAACACCTTCCTGCCCAAACGGTACCGCGGCGTGATGACGGAATTTTTACCGCTGGATGGCGGTGTGGTGCCGGCCGAACCATCGTGGCCGCAGCTGCGGCCGTGACGGCGCAGCCGGCAGCAGTATGAGAGGTGTCGGCAAGAATTGGACATATACAGGGCATGTAGGACAACCGCTTCGAGCAGGGGCACCGGTAAAAATCAGAGGGCACGGAGAAACGATGGGGGTGCTTTGTGACATTGGCGTGGGGATGTATGGGGGATGCAGAACCGAGGGCACAGGGCACGGATGCGCGACGCTGGAACGTGCGGGGGGGGCACGGCAGGCGTGGACGCGGGGTTTGGGGGACGATTCTCCAACGAGAGCTGCCGCATAACGGCGGCTCAGTCATCCAGCAGTTCTCGTAGCCGTTTGAGACTGCGGCGTTCCATGCGTGAGACCTGTACCTGCGAGACATGAAGCAGGCGGGCCGTCTGCTCCTGAGTCAGCCCCTTGAAGAACCGCAGGAGGATGGCCTTGCGCTCCTGTTCCGGCAGCTGGTCGATGGCTTCGCGAAGGGCAATGCGCTCCACCATGCCTGTCTCCGGTTCTTCGGTACCCAACACGGATTCCAGTGTCATACCCTCCACCGTCTCCTGCTGCAAGGATTCCGGCGGCACCACAGCCAATTCGATGCTGGCGATCTCCTCTACGGTGAGCCCCGTCTCCTCCGCCAGCTCGGACAGCTTGGGCGCGCAGCTCAGCCGGTTTTGCAGGCGCTCCCTCGCGGCCCAGAGCATCTGCCCCTTTTCCCGTAGGGTGCGGCCCACTTTGATGGGGCCGTCATCCCGCAGGAAACGACGTATTTCTCCGGCGATCTTGGGGACTGCATAGGTGGAAAACTGCGTTCCATATGTGAGGTCAAATCCCTTTACAGCTTTGATAAATCCAATACATCCCAGCTGGTAGAGGTCGTCCATCTCTACACCGCAATGGTGATATCGCTTCACGATGGACCAGATGAGCCCTGCATTCTCTGTGAGCATCTGGCGGCACGCCTCGTCATCGCCCTGCTGCGCACGCTCCAGTAGTGCCAAGCGTTCCTCAGTCATCGGGTGACCAAACGGGGCATAATACGCTTGCGCATCTGGACCGTGGTACCTTTGCCCTGCATTGAGCGGACAGTGAGCTTGTCCATAAAACTCTCCATAATGGTGAAGCCCATGCCACTGCGCTCGCTGCCGCCGGTGGTAAACAGCGGACGGCGGGCCTCCTCCACGTCGGTGATACCTCGGCCCCAGTCGCGGACGGTGATCTCCAGGACGCCGCCCTTCAGTAGCTTCATTTTCATGACGATCCGCCCCAGCGCATCCGGATAGGCATGGACGATGGCATTGGTCACCGCCTCGCTGACGGCGGTCTTGATATCCCCCAGCTCGTCCAGTGTGGGGTCCAGCTGGGCGGCAAAGGCAGCGGCAGCTGTCCGGGCAAAGCCCTCGTTGCTGCTGCGGCTGAGAAATTCAACGGTCACATAATTTTCAGCGCGGGTCATATGTAGTCCCTCCTCTTAATCAATGGTCATCATCCGGCCGACGCCGGCAGCCTCGAACACCTTGCGGGGCTGCTGCGCCACATGGCGCAGGGTGACGCTGCCGCCCAGCTCACGCATGCGCTGCCAGCCCCGCAGTGCCACGGCAATGCCGGAGCTGTCCATAAATGTGACACCGGAAAAGTCCAGCACCAGCACCAGCGGCAACGACCGCTGAATCTCCTGCTCCAGGCAGGTCAGGAGGCCCTTGGCCCCGTGGTGGTCCAGCTCACCTTTCAGGGCCAGCTCCAGTTGATTTCCCTCGTGCTTTGCCGATACGTCCATGTAGATCGCTCCTTCGTCAAACTGATGGTCCGGATAAAAATAATCACCGCAGATCCATGATCTACGGTGATTATAATGTATTTATGCTGTTTTTTGCGTCGAATCGCGCCTGCGCGGCGGAAAAATTCAGATCTTCATCGCGGCAGCGGTCTCGTCCAGCTTGGTGATGAGGGCGCGGGCCTTCTCGGCCTTCTCACGCTCAGCGTTCACCACGTTCTCAGGAGCGCGGGAGGTGAATGACTCATTGGCCAGCTTGGCCTCAATGCGGTGGAGGTTGTCCTCCGCCTTCCTGCGCTCGGCGGCGATGCGCTCCAACTCCTTGGCGATGTCCACCAGCTCCGCCATGGGCATATAGATGGTGGCGTCGTGGGTGGCCACGGTGACCATGCCCGTCAAGTCGGCGGGGGCGGCGGTCTGCACCGTCAGCTCGCTGGCGTAGGCCATACGTGTGATAAAGTGAGCGCCCAGTTGATAGTTCTCGGGCTGGGCGGCCACGATGATGACCTGAGCCTTGCGGCTGGGCGGCACGTTCATCTCGGCGCGGCGGGCGCGGATGGCGGAGATGGCGTCCTTCACCGCCTCCATGGCCGTCTCCGCCTCGGGGAAGCGCAGAGCATCCTGATACTCCGGCCACTGAGCCTTGATGAGGTAGTCGCCCTCGTGGGGCAGAGCCTGCCAGATCTCCTCGGTGATAAACGGCATGAAGGGGTGCAGCAGCTCCAGGATACGCAGCAGCACGTAGCACAGCACGTTCTCTGCCGCCAGCTTGGCACTCTCATCCTCGCCGTTAAGGCGGGTCTTGGTCAGTTCGATATACCAGTCACAATAGGTGTCCCAGATGAAGTCGTAGATCTTGGCGGAGGCCACGCCCAGCTCGTAGGATTCCAGATTGTCGGTGACCTCGCGGATCAGGGTGTTCAGGCGGCTGAGGACCCACTTGTCCTCCAACTCCAGCTTCTCCGGCAGCTGTACCTTGTCAATGGACAGATTCATCATGACGAAGCGGCTGGCGTTCCAGATCTTATTGGCAAAATTGCGCATAGCCTCGCACTTCTCCACAAAGAAGCGCATGTCGTTGCCAGGGCTGTTGCCGGTGATGAGGTTGAAGCGCAGGGCGTCGGCGCCGTACTTGTCCGCCATCTCCAGCGGGTCGATGCCGTTGCCCAGAGACTTGGACATCTTGCGGCCCTTGTCGTCGCGGACCAGGCCATGGATGAACACGGTCTTGAAGGGCTCCTTCTTCATCTGCTCCATGCCGGAGAAAATCATACGGGCTACCCAGAAGAAAATGATGTCGTAGCCGGTGACCATGACAGAGGTCGGATACCAGTAGTTCAGGTCGGCGGCGTCCTTATCGGGCCAGCCCAGCGTGGAGAAAGGCCACAGGCCGGAGCTGAACCAAGTGTCCAGCACGTCCTCTTCGCGGGTCAGGTGAGTGCTGCCGCACTTTTCGCACTTGGTGGGATCGGTGCGGCTGACGTTGATATGCTTGCAGTCATCGCAGTACCAGGCGGGGATCTGGTGCCCCCACCACAGCTGGCGGGAGATGCACCAGTCATGGACGTTCTCCATCCAGTTGATATAAGTCTTGGTAAAGCGCTCCGGCACAAACTTGATGGTGCCATCCTCCACCACGCGGATGGCCTCCTTGGCCAGCGGCGCCATCTTCACGAACCACTGCGCGGAAATCAGGGGCTCCACGTCGTTGTGGCAGCGGTAGCATGTTCCCACGTTGTGGGAGTAGTCCTCGGTCTTGACCAGGTAGCCTTCAGCCTCCAGGTCGGACACGATAGCCTTGCGGCACTCGTAGCGGTCCATACCCTCGTACTTGCCGCCGTTCTCGTTGATCTTGCCATCATCGGCAATGCAGCGGATGACCTCCAGATGGTGGCGCAGGCCCACCTCAAAGTCGTTGGGGTCATGGGCGGGGGTCATCTTCACGGCGCCGGTACCGAAGCCGATCTCGCAGTATTCGTCGCCCACAATGGGGATCTCGCGGCCAACCAGCGGCAGGATGCAGGTCTTGCCGATGAGGTGCTTGAACTTCTCATCCTCGGGGTTGACAGCCACGCCGGTATCGCCCAGCATGGTCTCGGGGCGGGTCGTGGCGATAATGATGTCACCGGTACCGTCGGTCAGCGGGTAGCGGATGTACCACAGGTGACCAGGCTTGTCCACGTACTCCACCTCGGCATCGGACAAGGCGGTCAGGCAGTTGGGGCACCAGTTGATGATGCGGCTGCCCTTGTAGATCAGGCCCTTGTCATACAGCTCGCAGAATGTCTCACGGACGGCACGGGAGCAGCCCTCGTCCATGGTGAAGCGGCTGCGGTCCCAGTCGCAGGACGCGCCCATCTTTTTCTGCTGCTGGACGATGCGGTCGCCGTACTTCTCCTTCCAGGCCCAGACGCGCTCCAGGAACTTCTCGCGGCCCAGGTCATAGCGGGTCATGCCCTCCTTGGTGCGCAGTTCCTCCTCCACCTTGATCTGGGTGGCGATGCCGGCGTGGTCGGTGCCGGGGACCCAGAGGGCGGCGTAGCCCTGCATCCGCTTGAAGCGGGTCAGGATATCCTGCAGCGTGGAGTCCAGCGCGTGGCCCATGTGGAGCTGGCCGGTGACATTGGGGGGCGGCATGACGATGGAAAACGGCTTCTTATTGGGGTCGGGCTCCGCCTTGAAGCAGCCGCCGTCCATCCACATCTGGTAGATGCGGGATTCCACGTCCCGCGGATCATACACCTTCGGCAGTTCTTTCATATGCTTTCTCCTTTTTGAGTATTTGGCAAAACAAAAGTCCGCTCCGTTTTGCCATGGCAAAACAGGGCGAACATCCAGTCCGTGGTACCACCTGTATTCGGGAGATCTCCCGCACTCATGGGTGCAGCTACACCCTGTCCCGATAACGGGGGACTCCCGTCGCAGCCTACTTCCGTTCAGCCCGAAGCTCCGAGACGACTTGGGCGGCGCGTCACGGGCGCTTACACCTGCCGCGCCCTCTCTTGGCTTCCGCTGACCACTTACTGCTTCTCATCATCGCTGTTTTCGTATGGTGGGAGTATACTATATCCGTGAAAAAATGTCAAGGTGGTTCTTTTCAGGTATTTTCTCCGTTCCGTGCGAACGGTTTCTCCGCAAAAAACAGGGGGGGGCCCGGCCGCCCCCTGCCGTATGTACTTATCGCTTGTTGGAGCGTATCCAGATGCCCTGCTTTTCCGCGTTGGCGATGAGGTCATCGCGGAACATGGGGTGGGCAATGCTCACTAACTTCTCCGCTCGCTCCCAGGTGGAGCAACCCACCAGGTTCACGCCGCCGTACTCTGTGACGATGTAATACGCCTGGCTGCGGGGATCGGTGACGATGTCTCCGGGGGTCAGCAGCGGGTTGATGCGGGACTTTACGTTGCCCTGCTTATCCGTGAAGGATGAGGTCAGACAGATGAATGCCTTGCCGCCGTTAGACAGAGCCGCGCCCTCCAGGAAGTCCAGCTGGCCGCCGGTGCCGCTGATCTGGCGGGTGCCGGAGCTCTCGGCGCAGATCTGGCCGTACAGGTCCACGGAGATACAGTTGTTGATGGACACGAAATTGTCCTGCTTACCCACATTAGCGGGATCGTTGCAATAGCTGATGGGGTACGTGACCACACCCGGGTTCTCGCGAATCCAGTCATACAGGTCCGGTGAGCCCAGCGCCAGGCCGAAAATGCTCTTGTAGCGGTCCAGCTTCTTGTGAGTATTGGTAATCTTGCCGGCCTTGTACATGTCCAGGTAGCTGTCGCACAGCATCTCCGTGTGGATGCCCAGGCCCTTCAGGTCGCTCTTGGCGATCATCTGTCCCACGGCATTAGGCAGCGAACCGATTCCCAGCTGCAGCGTGGAGCCGTCCACCATGTTCTGTACCACGTACTCGGCGATCTTCATCTCTGCCTCGGAGGCCGCGGGGGACTTGACGCTGGGCAGCTTGCCGTGGGGGCCCTCCACGATCATGTCCACGTCGCTGATGTGGATGCACTCGTCCAGACCGCCGTAGACCCAAGGCAGGTTCTCGTTGACCTCCAGGATCACGATGTCCGCCTTGTCCAGCGTGGCACGGGCGGAGGCGGTGGAGGCGGCAAAGTTGAAGTAGCCGTGCTCGTTCATGGGGGTAACGCACATCATGGCCACGTTCACCGTCAGGAACTGGGTATAGTACCAGCCCAGGTTACGGAACACCATGGGGTTGAAATTGCACAGACCCTTGTCGCAGAGCTTGCGCTCGTAGCCGGACATGTGCCAGCTGTTGTAGACGAAGTGCTGGCGGGTAGCACTCCACCATCTGAATCGGATCAAAAATCAGGTAGCCGCGGATCTTCACGTCCCGCAGCTCTTCCTTACGGCGGGCCACGGCGGCATCCATCAGCGAGGGGAAGCCCGCGCCCATAGCGATGTCGATCCAGTCGCCGCTCTTGACGACCTTAGCCGCCTCATCCGGTGTGCAGAGTTTGCGCCGGTATTCTGCTGTGTAGTCAAACGGTACTGCCATACTGTTCTCCCTTTCCCCTCATGAAGTGGGATTTTTTTACTTTGTTAATTTTATCACTCTCCCTGCTGTATGTCAACAAATTAACGGATATTTATCACCGCAATAAAAAATAATCTGCGCCGAAACAAAAGAAAAATAAGATAGAGCCGCCCTTGGGGCGGCTCTATCTTATTTTGTCACAAATTCACGAAGAAGTTTACCGCGGAGAAACTTCCTCACTTCTCCGCACGGCGCTTGTAGGCGTCGTACTTCTCCTTGGCGGCCTCCTCTGCCTCGGCGAACAGCACCTTGGCATTTTCGGGGAAGCTCAGCTCCAGAGAGGCATAGCGCACCTCGCCCTTCATGAAGTCATACAGCGGCATGGTGGGTTCCTTACTGTCCAGCGTGAAGGTCTTGGTCTCCGGGCTGTACCGGTACAGGTTCCAGTAACCGGAGTTGACAGCGTCCTTCATCTCCTGCTGGACGTTGTTCATACCCTTCTTGATACCGTGGTTGATGCAGGGCGCGTAGCAGATGACGATGGACGGACCCTTATGAGCCTCGGCCTCCTTGATGGCCTTGATGAGCTGGTTGGGATTGGCACCCATGGAGCACTGTGCCACATACACATTGTCGTAGGTCATCATCAGCATACCAAGGTCTTTCTTCTTGGTCTTCTTGCCGCTGGCCTGGAACTGCGCCACCGCGCCGATGGGCGTGGCCTTGGAGGACTGTCCGCCGGTATTGGAGTACACCTCGGTGTCCACCAGCAGCACGTTGACATCCTCGCCCATGGCGAAGACGTGGTCGAGGCCGCCGTAGCCGATGTCGTAGGCCCAGCCGTCGCCGCCGTACATCCACATGGTCTTCTTGGACATATCCTTCTTGCGCTCGAGGATCTCGTCCACGATGGCCTGCTCCTCGGCAGAGAACTTGCCATTCTCCAGCAGCGCCACCAGCGCCTCGGTAGCGGGAGTGGAGGCGTCCAGATCCTCGTAGGTCTCCAGCCACTTGGCAATGGCGGCCTTGACGGTCTCATCCTTGGTCAGCGCATCCAGCTCCTTGACGTAGCCGGTGACGCACTCGCGCAGCTGCTTGACAGCCAGACACATACCGTAGGAGAACTCGGCGTTGTTCTCAAACAGGGAGTTAGACCATGCCACGCCCTTGCCCTCGGCGTTCTTGCAGTACGGCACGCAGGGCATGGCCGCGCCCCAGGCCTGGGTGCAGCCGGTGGCGTTGGCCAGATACATCTTGTCGCCGAACATCTGGGTCAGCAGCTTGATATAGGGCGTCTCGCCGCAGCCGGCGCAGGCGCCGTTGAACTCCACCAGAGGCTGCTTGAACTGACTGCCCTTCAGGGTGAACTTGTCCACGCGGTCGTTCTTCTCGGGGATGGTCTGCAGGTAGTTCCAGTTGGTCTGGTCCAGGGATACCTCGTGGGCCGGGACCATGCGCAGGGCCTTGCCGCTCTTGGGGCAGGAGGCCACGCAGCTGCCGCAGCTGGTGCAGTCCAGCGTGGACACGCCCATGGTATACTTCAGGCCGTCCAGCCCGGGGCCCTTGGCATCCACCAGCGTCATATCCACGGGAGCCGCCTTGACCTCGCCCTCGTCCAGCAGGAACGGGCGGATGACGGCGTGGGGGCAGACAAAGGAGCACATATTGCACTGGAGGCACTCGGCAGCATCCCACACAGGCAGATGGGTGGCGATGCCGCGCTTCTCGTAGCGGGAGGTACCCAGCGGCATGGTGCCGTCCTCCATGCCCTTGAAGGCGGAGACGGGCAGATCGTCGCCCTTCTGGGCGTTGATGGGTACCAGAATGTTCTTGATGACGTAGGGCAGGTTCTCGTCGGCGGGCTTCAGCGCCTTGTCGGTGAGGTTCGTCCACTCGGGCTTCACCTTGACCTCCACCAGTGCGTTAAGGCCGGCGTCCACGGCGGCGATGTTCATGTTGACGATCTTCTCGCCCTTCAGGCCGTAGGTCTTCTTGACGGCGTCCTTCATGTGGGCCACGGCGTCCTCCACGGGGATGACGTTGGCCAGCTTGAAGAAGGCGGCCTGCAGCACCATGTTGGAGCGGTTGCCCAGTCCCAGCGCCTGCGACTCCTTGTTGGCGTCAATGATATAGAACTTGATGTCGTTGTCGGCGATATACTTGAGGATCTCGCCGGGAACGTGCTGTTCCAGCTCGTTCTCCGCCCACTCGCAGTTCAGCAGGAAGCTGCCATGGGGCTTCAGCTCGTGGATGATGTCGTACTTGGTCAGGTACGTCTGGTTGTGGCAGGCGATGAAGTCCGCGTTGGACACATAGTAGGTGGAGCTGATGGGGTGCTTACCGAAGCGCAGGTGGCTCTTGGTGATGCCGAAGGACTTCTTGGTGTCGTACTCAAAGTACGCCTGGCAGTACATATCCGTCGTCTCGCCGATGATCTTGATGGAGTTCTTGTTGGCGCCCACCGTACCGTCGGAGCCGAGACCCCAGAATTTGCAGGAGATGGTGCCCTCCGGCTCGGTGAGCAGAGGTGCGCCCACGGGCAGGGACAGATGGGTCACATCGTCCACGATGCCGATGGTGAAGTGATTCTTCGGCTCATCCAGCAGCAGGTTGTCGAACACAGCCTTGATCTGGGCGGGGGTGGTGTCCTTGCTGCTCAGACCGTAGCGGCCGGCGTAGATGGCGGGGCGGTCGCTCTCGTTGATATAGGCGGCGCAGATGTCCTCGTACAGAGGCTCGCCGATGGAGCCGATCTCCTTGACGCGGTCGAGGACGGCGATCTTCTTCACCGTCTTGGGCATGGCGGCCATCAGGTGCTTGCGGGAGAAGGGGCGGAACAGGTGTACCTGCAGGAAGCCCACCTTCTCGCCCTTGGCGTTCAGATGGTTGACGACCTCCTGTGCGCAGCCGCCCACGGAGCCCATGGCCACGATGACGCGCTCGGCGTCGGGCGCGCCGTAGTAGTTGAACAGGTGGTACTCACGGCCGGTCAGCTTGCTGATCTGAGCCATGTAGTCCTCCACGATGTCGGGCAGCTCGGCGTAGGCCGTGTTGTTGGACTCGCGGAGCTGGAAGTAGATGTCGGGGTTATCCACCAGAGAACGCATCCGGGGATCCTCCGGGTTCAGGGCATTGGCGCGGAAGGCAGCCAGTGCGTTGCGGTCCACCAGCTTGGCGTACTCGTCGTAGCTCAGCACGTCGATCTTCTGGATCTCATGGCTGGTACGGAAGCCGTCGAAGAAGTGCAGGAACGGGATGCGGGCCTTGATGGCGCTCAAATGTGCCACGGCAGCCAGATCGGCGGATTCCTGCACACTGCCGCTGGAAAGCAGGGCAAAGCCCGTCTGACGGCAGTTCATTACGTCGGAGTGGTCGCCGAAGATGGAGAATGCGTGGGTACCCACGGTGCGGGACGCCACGTGCAGCACGCCGGGCAGACGCTCGCCGGAGATACGGTGCAGGGTGGGGATCATCAGCATCAGGCCCTGAGAGGCGGTGAAGCTGGTGGCCAGCGCACCGGCCTCCAGTGCGCCGTGGCACGCGCCGCAGGCGCCGGCCTCGGACTGCATCTCCACCAGACGAACCGGCTGGCCGAAGATGTTCTTCTTGCCGTTGGCCGACCACGCGTCGGCGTGCTCCGCCATAGGGCTGGAGGGTGTGATGGGGTAGATGGCTGCGACCTCGGAGAACGCATAGGCGACGTATGCCGCCGCCTCGTTGCCGTCGCAGATCTTCATGATCTTGCTCATATGATTCTTTCCTCCTCTTTTCTATCAGCTCCTCCCTGCTTTGCCACAGGAAAGAGCCTAGATATACCGTGTAAAAGTATAGCATTTCGATTACCGCAGGTCAATGAACAAAAGAGATTCTGTGACATACGTCACAGAATCTCTTTTCGCTTTGTATAAAAAACCAATAGCGGCGGCCCGCATCAGATCACCACGGGGTATTCACCCAGCGGCAGCCTGCCGTTCCGGACGGTGACTTGCCCGCCCAAACGGTTCTCGTACACACCGTCCGGCAGATCCACGGCCACTTCACCGCCGCGGCCCCGCAGGTCAAACACGCCCAGTGCGCGGCCCTCCGGTCCCTCGTAGTGGCCCAGCGCCACACTGTCGCTGGCGGTTACCCACCAGAAGCCGCCGCCCAGCGGCAGCGTCTGCTTCATGGCCTTGCAGGCGGTGAGGTACCGCTGCACGTCCAGCCGCATGTCGCCGTAGTTGTCGTCGGCGTCGAAAAGACCCACCCGCTTTTTGGGCGCGTATTCCATGCCGCTGTACAGCATGGCGGCACCCCGCTGGAAGTACAGGAATCCCAGCCAGTGGTACAGCTGGCGGTCACTGGTGAACCAGGAGGCCGCGCGGCAGGTGTCGTGGTTCTCCAGGCAGCGGGCCTTGATGTAGCCAGTGGGATACGTCAGCTCCTGATAGTTCAGGATGTCCGTGTAGGTCCGCAGGGACAGATCTCCCTTCAGGAAGCCCTCGTAAAAAGGCCAGATGTCGTAGTCGTAGGTCATGTCGAAGGCGCGGTACAGCTCGGTGTCCGTGGCGCAGGCCGCGCCCGTGCGGCGCATGCCCAGCACATAGGCGCCGTGGACGCTTTCGGCCAACCAGATGCAGCCAGGGCGCACCGTCTCCACCTGGCGGCGTGCCTCACACCAGAAGTCCAGCGGGACGCTGCTGGCCACGTCGCAGCGGAAGCCATCCACGATGGCGGCCCACTGCTTCAATGTGTCGATCTGGTAGTTCCACAGGTCGCGGTTTCTGTAATCCAGGTCCACCACATCCCACCAGTCCGCCACCTTTCGGGTAGGGCGACCCTCTGCGTCGCGGAGGAAGTACTCCGGATGGGTGTGGGCCAGCACGGAGTCCGGTGAGGTGTGGTTATACACCACGTCGATGATGCACTTCATGCCGCGAGCGTGGATGGCATCCACCAGATGGATGAAGTCCTCCCGCGTGCCGTACTCGGGATTGATGCCGCGGTAGTCCTGAATGGCGTAGGGGCTGCCCAGAGTGCCCTTACGGCCCTCTGAACCAATGGGATGGATGGGCATGAGCCAGATGATGTCTGCACCCAGCCCCTTCAGGCGGTCCAGGTCGCCCTCCAACGCGCGGAAGGTGCCTTCTTTGGTGTGGTTGCGCACAAAGACGCTGTAAATCACCTGATGCAGCAGATTCTGATCGGTATGTTCTGCCATGACGTGTACCTCCTTATTTCAGAAACTCCAGAAATTCATCTTCCGTGAGGACGGGGATGCCCAACTGCTGCGCCTTTTGCAGCTTGCTGCCAGCGTTCTCTCCCGCCACCACGTAGGTGGTCTTTTTGGAAACGGAGCCGGACACCTTGCCGCCCCGCTTCTCGATCATCTCTCCCGCTTCATCGCGGGTAAACTTCTCCAGTGCGCCGGTAAGGACAAAAGTCATTCCAGCAAAACGTCTGTCAACCATTTCCTCTTTACAGGTCATATTGAGCCCTGCGGCCTTCAGACGTGCCAGCAGGTCCTGGGACTGTGGGCTGTCCATCCACTGGCGGATGTATTTCGCCGTGATGGGCCCCACGTCATCAATGGCGGTCAGCTCCTCCTCCGTGGCGGTGGACAGCGCGTCCATGCTGCCGAACCGTGCAGCCAGCACCTTGGCGGCCTTCTCACCTACCTGCCGGATGCCGAGGGCAAAGATGAGGCGCCACAGGTCGTCCTCACGGCTTCTGGCGATGGCCTCCACCGCGTTCCGGGCGGACTTCTGGCCCATACGGTCCAGCTCCGCGATCTGCTCCGGCCGCAGGCTGTACAGGTCGGCGGCAGTCCTGACAAGGCCGCTGTCCACCAGCTGCTGTATCACGGCGGGACCCAGACCGTCGATGTCCATGGCGTTTCGGCTGGCGAAATGGGTCAGATTTCGCAGCAGCTGGGCAGGGCACTCCGCGCCGGTGCAGCGCAGAGCCGCGCCATCCTCGTCCCGCACCACCTCCGCGCCGCAGACGGGGCAGCGGTCCGGCAGCGTGTAGGGCTGTGTGCCGTCCGGACGCTTGTCCGGCACCACGGCCACGATCTCGGGGATGATCTCCCCCGCCTTGCGCACCAGCACCGTGTCGCCGATGCGGATGTCCTTCTGGGCGATATAGTCCTGATTATGCAGGGTGGCGTAGGTCACAGTGGTGCCCGCCAGACGCACCGGCTCCAGCTCCGCCTTGGGAGTCAGCACGCCAGTGCGTCCTACCTGCACCACGATATCGCGGAGCACCGTCTCCTTGGTCTCTGGCGGGTACTTGTAGGCGATGGACCAGCGGGGACCATTGGCAGTACTGCCAAGCACC
>ERZ1504442.137-NODE-137-length-18605-cov-3.970889_pt1 | contig 18605 bp, 4 predicted proteins | sample MGYA00574803_ERZ1504442 | MGnify/ENA primary metagenome ERZ1504442 (study PRJEB39906, sample SAMEA3182106) | gut metagenome | biome: human; feature: gut; material: Stool; isolation source: human stools | place: Canada | collected 2013-02-26 ...
CATCATACGGAACAAAAAAATCAAAGTTGCCCTGCAAAGGATGGCCAAAATGATTAAACGTAGCACTGAGATACGATTTGTCTTTGGCAAACTTGTATATCTCGGCCAGACGGTTGTAATCGTTTCCGTCCTTGGCAAAGCGTCCGCACAGTTCCTCAAACGATATGTCATGCACCTCGCCCACACAACTGCAATCCCAACCTCGAAAATCCCTCATGTTGTTATCGATGAAGAAGTTGTTGGGCTGTACATAGTCGGTCCAACAGTCCAGCTTGTTTTCTCGCCAGCCATACCACTTACGCTGCACGACAAAGCCCGATATAAGGAACTCCTCCATACATCGTGCGTTTATTTCTGTCATGCGGTTCAGCTGCATGTTGCATTGCAACACGGTACTCATCGTCTCGCCATAACGCTGCTCATCGCGGTCTCGTGCCGTACAAGTGGGTTCTTTGGATTGACTCGGTATATACCAAGTACAGCTTGTACCATACGGCGAATGAGGTTGTTCTTCAAGGGTACATTACCTTGCTTCTTGATGAGTTCCTCTTCGCGTATTTTTCGACCATTCACACAAACGTAGTCATCCCACTGCCGTCCGTAGGTGTAGTTCTTGTTACGTTCACGGTCTCTGCGGAACGTATCCATAGCAAGCCAATACTGCTGGGCTTGCCACAATACCTCAAATGCACGGTTACCGCCCAACGTGTGCTTGGCTGTAGCTACGCTGTCCATTCCTTCATGAGGCATGACAGCACTCGCCTTATGTAATTTTCTTCTTGCCATATTTTTATAATTTGGGACGGTGCAAAGGTAATTCCTTGCACCGTCCTTTGTTGTTTAACTATTGTTGCTTACCATTTCGAATATTGTTCACAGCGTCAACAAGTTCTTTCTTCTTCTCGTTGAGTTCGGCTTCAAGCCCCTTGCGCTCCTCATCCGAGGCTGCGGCTTTCAACTCCTCGTTGATATCGTCAATGTCTCCCGAATAATCTTCGTACGTTTCCAATATGCGATACTCGGGCGAGTTGTTCAACCACGCTATCTTTTCCGCATAATCAAACACTCCGTCTGCCGTGTCGTTCTCATAATGGTTCAACCTCGTACGCAATTTCTCGCTTTCTTCCTTTATTCTGAAATACTCATTATTAACGGCTCTGTATTCTGTACGTTCGTCACCGTTTTTCACAAGTCTGTTCAGCAAGAGGAAACTGCGAGGATCATACTCTCGATCGCCAATGACGGTTTCACTCATTTTCGTGAGCCTATCAATGGTTGACGATACACCACCAAAGATGCCGTTCAGCAAATATTCCACCTGCGCAGGGTTGATGTCAATCTTGCCACTTGTGTAGGCATCACCACCGGTGGCCTCATTCAGTGCTTTTGACAACCCAACCAAGTATTTGTTGGCACTCTTGTACGCCTTAGTCCATTCGGGCATATCCTTGTTGAAAGGAGTGTCCTTGTAGATTGGCATACCTGTCCAACTCTCATTGCCTATCACTTCGGCAATAGGTTTTATCGCACTCGGAACGAATGCCTTGAAACCACCGCTACCTTCCATAATGTCGATTGGCAACATCTGGCTAACTTGGCTTGCCATTTGGTGTGCGAGTTCCCCTGCAGTGTAATGTTCCTTACCGTTCATCGCGCTCACCATCAACTCGCCCATGCCGTACATTGCGCGATACTCAACTGGCAACGGCATGCTTATCCACGACTTGTCCATGCCGGGTAAACGGAACACCACATTGCTCCTGCGTACATATTCGGGTAGGTTGAAGTAGTCGTTCTTGTCATCCTTGTCGTCGTCTCCGTCACCACCGCCAATGCTCGCCATCAATGCACCAAGCAGGAACATTGCGGCGGCTCCTGCAATGGCTTTCTTCGGATGCCGTTTGAACTGCCGACCGAAATTAGTAGAACCTTGGAGGGCTGCGTTCCAGAACACATAAAAACTGCGACCAAGCCCTGAAGTAAATGCAGCTACATTACCTATTCCTGTTTGTCCGTTTGTCTTCCAAAACTTTGCGCCACTGCCTTTCTTGTTGAAGTTCACACTTATCTCCTTGGCATCGTACACGCTGCGGTCTATCGTGCGTCCCAACTGACGTGAGGTCATAAAGGCGGCAAAGCGTGCGCAATTCTCCACGGCACGGTTGTACTCGTCAAGACGCTCGCCTAACAAGTCCCAAGCCTTTCTGATTGGCATCTGTCCGTTGCTCTTCTTCAACTCACGCTTGATGTCATTCTTACGCTGTTCGATGTCACGGATGTTGGCATAACCTGTCTCACCACCATTCATCATGAACAGATGGAACATCTTCTCCGTTTCATCGTTCAAGTCGAGTGTACCATTGCGCAACTTGGCAAGAAGTACCTTCATCTTCGCTGGATTGACCTTTGCAACATTTTTGTGGAAACGCCAAGCATAGTTCGGACTTTCCTTTACCCACACCATAGTGTTGGCATACATCATGTCGCGCATAAAGTTCGAAACAACGAAGTCTGGGTTACGCGTGGTGTAAAATGCCGACAACTGACGATTTATGGTCTCACCTAATCGCATGATTGCACCTATTGCACCTGACACGTCATTGTCTGGGTTGGTCTGTCCGTTCAACGCCTGTGCAGCTCTCGGATTGCCGTTGATGGTGAGTATGATGTCGCGGCCGTTTCTCTTCACCAAAACTTGGTGCTGTCGAAGGTCACGGCTCTCCACAACGCGGTACGGAATAGCAGGATTGTCCTTCTGCTTTCTGAAGTGTGCAGGGTCGTTCTTCGCGGCTTGTTGCATCGCATATTCAAAGTCTCGCATCTTGCGCTCCACCTCAGCAGGACTGTCATCTTCCTCAATGCGTTCCGTCCCTTGCAGGTCGCCAGAGTTGATAGGTTGCCACTCGTCTGCAACGTCATTGTGCCATAGCCACAGGTCGCTCACGCTCACAAGGTCACTCGGATGGTTCAGCGCGAAATTCAAGAACTTCTGCTTCACCAAAGTATTACGGTTACCCTGCATTATCGCGCTTTCAGCCATAGCCTCCATATTGGCAAACGGGTCGTCAGCCTTACTCTTGCGTCCCTTGGCGGTCTTGATTGGAGCATTAAATGCGCTGTGCTTGTCCGTCAAGTATGCATACGCCTCATCGCTCGTCTTGTCGTCAAAGCCACGCAGAGGAATATAATTCCCATACATTCCGCTGATGTCGTCGTAGGTCGCCTTGTTAATAAGTCCGCTTTCGTAGGTTTTCTGCAATGTGGCTTTCGTTACGGCATTCACCTTGTCCCACAAGCCATCAACCCAATGGTCTCTTTCGTAGTCGGATACCATTTGTTGCGCCTCTGTTTCCGCATCAAGCACATTGTCCATTCCAGTCAAAGCGGTCAGTCCTGCATAGTCTCGTTCGCGATTTATCAAGTAAAGTTCTTCTTCACGATCTTGCATTCGCTGCTTTACGTCTTCAAAAGCATCAATCGCATCTTGGTCTAACGGATCATTGTCAACAGCCTGCTGAGCAGCAAGAACTTCTGCAAAGAACTCCGAGCGAGCGTCCTTCTCCGCAGCCCTCCGCGCCATTACCTCGTTACGCTCCAATCCGTGCTTGGCCATCATATAGTCTGTCAACTCAGCACGCTCGTCCGCTGTCTTGGCAAGTTTCGCCACCTCCTCAAGCATTGGCTTGAACAATGTCTGCGCAAATGCGGTACACTCTGCTTGGTTCACAGAAGAAAGGCGATTTTCACCAAGATAGGCATTCTCATACCCTGCCACATCCTCGATATATGTCTTGCCATTACCCTCTGCTTTGAGTATCGCGTCCATAGCCTCTTTCAGTCCGAGCATACTGTCTTGCAGTGCCTCTTGCATCTGGTACATTCCACGACTTACACGCTGCTCATATATGTCACGTGCCATCGCCTTGTTGTACTCCACACTGTCACCGTCGCGGAACATAATGCCCTCATCTGCAACATTTTCGTCAGAAACTTTGGGATTTACAAAATCTTTGACTACCTTTGTCGCAGTATCAAGGACTTGCTTGTCTATTTCCTGCTGAACCGGTTGTGACGCTGAGGAGAGATAAGCGAGTCCTTTTTCTTTATCTACCCACTTCAATGTCTTGTTATTTGCAATCGGCTCTACAATATTTTTGAACTCCCTGCCGTGGAACGAACGCACATCATTCACTTCGAGATATTCCGCACCCTGCTGTATCTGTCTCTTCAATTCAATAGCCACACACACATTTTTGCCATTGCGGTCTCTCATGTCTGTAAGCACACCAATTGTGTCCTCGCTACGTTGGAACACGAATATAGGCGAAGACAAGTGTTGCGGCATATTCATTATGGCAGATACATCTACTTCATGCTTCTTCTCTGAACCTTTCTTTATTACACGCTGACGCATAACAATAGGCAAGTTTGGGAGGAATGTACGCATTACTCCTTGTGGTCTGCCAAGATGCAGCATCTCATTCTTATCCATTTCGCCATTCTGATAGCGTGTAAGTTCATTGTTGAAACGCTCGTTAGCAGTCTGTTGTTCACGCTTACCATCACTGAACTTAGTATCACCGAAACCTGTCTTCCTGCGCATAACCTCAGTATCAGCGGCATCGAACACGGTAGGCTTACCACCATTCTTCTTACGCTTGTATGCCTCATGCAGAACAAACGCCCAGTCCTTATCACCCCACTTCCTCTTGCCGGGGATTTTCAATCCGTCCAACAATTTTTGTAGAGCCTTTTGGAGCATGGCTTTCAGTTTGCCCCAGAACGTAAGTTCTTCGGCACTCATCTTCTCGAAGCCTTTCTCACCGATACGTCCGGCAAGGTCGGCACCATATTCCTCTGTTGCATCACGCTTGAACTGCTCACGTTTCTTTCCGGCCTCGGCATGTGCTGCTGCCATATCTGCATAGTATGAAGCGTTGGCATCCTCACCATTGGCTACATGCTCCTTGCGTTTCTTCTCACGTATGCGGTCCACCTCGGCATCGTACATCTTCTGCGCCATGCGGTCAATGGTACCGCGTATCTCGTCCTTAGACACACGATAGAGTTCATCAAGGGCATTGTTCAGCTTAGCTTCATCAGGGAACAGCACGCGCAAACCATCGTGACCCACAACCTCATGCACAAACGTATTCTCAACGTCTGCCATGTTAGCATTGTTGGGAACAACAATAGTCACCTCGCCGGTCATAGGATTGAAGCTACCCTTCATTCTGCGCTGGCGCACGGAAGGTAATGCAGCCACTTCTTCCTCTGTACGGATGATGCGTACTGGAGTATGCAGACGTTCGGACAGTTCGGTCACTCTCTCGCTCATCGCACTTTCCATTGCTTCCTTCGGTTCGCCTACCCACTTGCCGGCCATCTTCGCATTGATGCGTGCTATGTCTTCGTTGCTGACGAATGGCGTGTGTCCTTCGCGTCCGGGAATAACATCGCGGCTCTCCCAGTTCTGTTTGTCGAGTGCAAGACTCTCCTCCGGTGTCAACTCCTTGCCGTCAAGTTCAAAGCGGTAACCCATCTTCTCCAACTCTCTGCGCACTTGTGGCACAAAGCGGTTGTAGTCACGGTGGGTCTTCAGCTCCTCACGCTTTCCCGGATGCTTCTTCCAGTACTCGTCAATGAGCTTAGCTTCCTCCTCACGGGTGAGCACCTTGTCTATCTTGCTCCAGCGTGAAAGATACAGCGTGCGGCCATTGTTCCACTGATGGGCACCGGTAGGCAACAGAGCATAGTCTGCGTGGAACGGCTCGTCTATCTCCGATTTCGGGATGAGGCTGCGTACCACAACAAGGTTAGGTCTCTTGTATGCCTCGCCAAACTGCGTGTTCAAAGGTGTTTCGATGGCATGGTCGTATGGGTCGTATGCTGCCCACAAGCCCTTGTCTTCGGGGTTCTTCTTCAGGAAGTACTGCAACTGTGCCTCCTTGGTCTTAGGCTTCACGAATTTCAAACCGTCATTGATCTGCAACTCTGTACTCTTTTTGCCGTCAACCATGATGTAGCCATTCTTGTTGAGCTCGTCCAGCTTGCGCTGCTGCTCCTCGGTGAGTTCTACCTTTGGAGGTGCAGAATAGTTCCAACGTCTGCCTTCCAATGTTCTGCGCTCGCCTGTCTCTGCATCGGTAAATGCCATAGGTGAACCCAGTGCATCATCCTCAAAGGCTTGCACATTACGGTAAACAGGAACCAACTCACTCTCTGGCAAAGACTCCAGCTCCATTGCCTTAGGGTCGTCAGCATCAAGCAGACGGAACTTGGTCTTGTCTTCTGCGCTCTCATCCTCATCGTCTACAACGACATCAGTAGCTGCGTCAACACTTGCGTCCATTTCGGCATACTTCTTCTCCTTTTCTGCCATTTCTACCTTCATGGCCTCGGAATATTCCTCAAACTGACGCTTGGCTTCTTCGAGTTCCTTTCCAAACTCAAACGGCTTACCTTCACGCTGCTTTAGTTGTTCTAACTCTGATTTGCCGTGCTGTACCATACGTGTAGCAATGTCGAACCGCTCGGCAAAGTCCCTACCTGTGATTACATTCTCGGTGATGTCTTCAACGGCATTGCGCAATAGCGACTGCTTTACAGGAACATTATTCAGACCAAGTTCAGGACATGAGTAGCTCATTCTACGATGTATCTCGGCAAACAGCAGTCCGCCATTGTTCACAGTCTCTCGCAACATCTCTGTCTTGACAACAAAGTCGTAACCTCCCAATGACAAAGTAAGAGCATTTGTCTGGACGTTATTGCCGGGGTTCTCTTTCATCGCCTTTACTGCATCGAGGATTTTCTTGTTGTGTTCCTTGATGAAGTCAGCCATGGCATCAACCGAAGCAAATTTCAGTTTGCCAACAGTTATCTCTGTGAACTTACCATCGGGGAATGCCTTTTGCACTGCAAGCAGCTGGGCGTTAGCTTCCTCTGCTCGTTGCTCTGCAGCCTTTATCTGTCCCTCCAACTTTGGCTTGGCATTGTGAATATAGGTTTGGTCGGCTTCCCACTGCTTTTTGCGGCTTTCGTACTTGCGCACATTCTTCTCCGCATTGTTTTTCAGCAGGGCGTATTCACTACCAGAGAGTTGAGCAACAGTGTCGCCGAACACATCTTCTTCCTCTTCAAGTACACGGTTATTCATGCTGTCCTGCATCAGTCGGTCACCCTCCATAACACTATCAGCAATCGCACCTTTGGTCTTCAATCGCTGATATGCAGTTACGTCAAGACTATCTTCCACACCAAAACGAAGCACACGGACTGGTTTATTCCATTGCTTGTGAAGATTGCCCTGTCGCAGGATGCGGCCGTTTCGTTGCGTGTAGTCCATCGGACGGTTTGGCGCATCAAGGTGTATAAGGGTATGCAGACGTTCCTGTATGTTTACACCAGTACCAAGGGTTGCAGTACTACCGAGAATAACACGCACCGCGCCTCGGTTAACCTTGTCGAAGATTTCCAACTTCTTCTTGATGGTCATGCCGGGCTTCATTACGATAACATCGCTTTCGGGAACACCCTGCTGGATGAGTTTCTTCTTGATGTCCTCATACAGGTTGAAACCGCTGCGCTTATTCTGGTAGTGGTCGGCAAAGATGGCTACAGTACCCTTGTAGTCGTCAGTCTCTTTCAACGAACGCAAGGTTTGGCGTACGGCATCGTTAGTCTTACTCCTCGGATCATCCTCTGCGTGCATTTCCACAAGTCGGGCATCAACAGCTGCTCCTTGAGCAATACCATACATAGTGAGAGGTATGCTGCTGTTTTCCTTCTTCTCCTTGCCGCTCATTTTGTCAAAGCGTTCAAGTTCTTCACGCACATATTTCATCACACTGCGAAGAGCGCGTGTCTGTGGTAGATAGATGTCCTGCGCCTTGCCGCCCTCCATTTCTGGTATTTTCTTCACAAGTTCCGTCTGGTCTTTGGTCAGCACGGTGTCTGCTACCCCTGACCATATACGAACCAATTCGGGCAGGTTCACATATCCGGCAAAGCGGTTCACTTCCTTGAACTTGCCACTTGTGTTGAACTCTGGCATCTGCTGTATATTGCCGAAGTTGCGCACAAAGTCGTCAAAGTAGTAGATACCGTATTCCTTCATGGTGTCCTTTGGCATGAGATAACGCATGAAAGTCCAAATCTCTGCTGCTGTATTACTGATAGGCGTACCAGTGGCGAAGATAACATTGCGACCGTTATTCTTCTCCAATATGGCTTGCGTCTTCAAGTACACGCCTTGCGACTTCTTACTGTATGATGGGTCAACGCCTTTCACACCGCGCTGCATGGCTGTTGCAAAACCGAGGTGTTTGTATTCGTGCGCCTCGTCAATGAGCAGGGCATCAATTCCCATATCATCAAAGTTCTCCACATCATCCGTGCGGCGATCGAGCATTTCCTGCGCCTTGACAGCTGCGTTCTGCTTGGCAACGGCTTTCTTCTTTTCATTGTTGGCTGTGCGCTTCTTTGAGATACCTTCTGACAATGCTGCCATTTCTGCTTGGAGGTCGGCCAATTCCTTTTCAGCACGCCTTGTTATAGGGTCTCTGCCGCTGGAGTCTGCCTCACGCATCTGTTCAAGCACAAGCATCTTTTCGTCTATCTTGTCCTGTACGAACTGCATCTGACGCTCGTCACTGTCGGGGATAAACTCAAAGGTACTCTGAGGTACAACTATCATATCCCAATCGTTGTACTTGATTTTTGCATAGAAATTCTTTCTACCTTCCGCATTGCGGTCATTATCTTCAAGCGTAAGTATCTTGGCATTTGGATAGAGTTCCTTAGCTGAAGCTGCAAATTGTCCTACGGTGGCATTCTGTACCACGATCATAGGCTTGCGTGCCGTACCGAGTCTGCGCATCTCCATTGCGGTGGAGATAAGGGTGAATGTCTTGCCGGTACCAACCTCATGGGCAAGCAACAACGGCTGCATTGTACCTCGTACAATGGCCTTACCTTGGTGTGAGCGCATCTTGAACTTGTGTGTTGCGCCACCGAAGTATTCAGGTACAAAGTCGTCAGGTATGCTCATAGGAACATAATTGTTGAAGCGGTCGTTATACTCTTGCTCCATGCGTGCTGACAAGTCCGCGTCACTCTGCATCTTTCCTCGCGCCCAGTCCTTGAAGTCCTGACGTATCTCGTCTATCTTGGCTGCACATGCTGCCGTAGCCTCACGGTCTGTGATGGTTTCCGTTGTGCCGTCATAATGCTTTTCCGTACGTGACACGATAATGCTTTTGTTCTGGATTGCGGCTGAAATGAGTTCATGGCCCATTATTGTTTTCTTAAGCATTTCACTCACAATACCCATTGCGCGGTTCTTCTCAACGTTCACACCATAGGTCGGGGCTTTCATAAACCATGTTCCACCAGCTGCTGTGAAATGCACGTCTATGTCGGTACGCTCTTTCACATACTCGTCATATAGTTTTGGGTCAAGCCATGACGAACCGAGCGTGAAGTCTATCAAGTGTGCAGGAATATTCATAGGAACCACATCATGCAATGCCTTGATATTCTTGCTGTATTCGCCATTCTCATTGTTGGCCTCAGCTTGTTTCAGCTTCTCTCTCACGTTACCGCTCAGATACTGGTATGACACTTCCATCTGTCGTGTCGTAGGGTCTTCAAAGCCGAGTCCGCTGTCAATGATTTCACGCTTCACTTCCGCCTCGCTCTTTCCGAGCTGGCTTGCAATGTAAGGAACATCAATGCGTCCGTTCTTGAACATACTCACCACAACACCGTCCTTGACATTCTCAGGGTGCGGCTCGCTTTCCTTTTCCACGACACGGCCTTTCATCACATCGGCCTTATCGTAGGTCTTGACAACGCCTCCCTTGCCGTCTCCTTGCTCCTTATATGTCTCCAATGAGAACACATTAGGATAGTCCACATCATTGCGCAACCATGCTAATTGGTTGTTTTTGTTGAAATGGCCGTAGGTATTGACAAAGGCATCGTATGCCTTGTTGAGTTTGGCAATCAATGGTTTCAGTCCTGCATCACTCTCGTTCTCTGTCTGGTACTGCATAACATCAGCCAATGCACTTTTGATGGCAGCATAAGCAGTGAAACACTCCTGCTTGGTGTGTCCCTTTATCTTCTTGTCGTTCACTTCAAGAGGATAGTAACCGCCAAAGCTGGCCAAAACAATCTGGCCGTCTTTCATATACATTTCACCAAGTTTCTTGCCGTCCGCTGACGCATCAAGCACAAGTGAAACATCGTGGTGATCTGTAGTGGTCGCTTTGCTGCTATCTTCTTCAGTGAACGATTTAACGAAATCAACCAGCATCTTGCCTTGGTCTTTGCCGCTTACCGGGTAGAGTCCCTTGCTCGTAGGTCTGAATGTATCACCTTCCTCAAAGGCAAAGCGCATTTCACCGGCCATGTGGTCTGGGTGCTCGATGAAATACTTGTTGTAGTCCATGGAGAGTTGTTTGGCCTTGCGTGCGCCCGGTTCTTCATATTCGGCCGTGCGCTCACCGCTGATGCTGCTCACGTCAATGGCTTGTGCCGACTTCTGACCATTCACTCGCTTGCGGATAACGATGATGTCCGACGTGACGGTTGTACCACCAAAGGTCTTGTTATTCATGCGGAATGCTCCGATGAAGTCCGAACCTCCCTCGTTCACAACCCAGTCGCGCAAAGCCTTGCTGTTATCGAGCGTGCCGTTTGAAGAAATGAAGATACCCAATCCACCCTCACGCAACTTACGCACATTCTTGGCTATACAGAAGTCGTGGATATTGTGGAACTTCTTAGAAAGGTCACTGTCGCCTGTGGTGTCATTCACACGCAACCCGGTAACGAAAGGTACATTGGTAATAGCCAGATCCACACTGCCATTAGGTATGCGTGTCTGCTCAAAACCTTGTATCTCCACCTTGGCATCGGGATAGAGCAATGAGAGAATGCCGCCAGATGTGCCGTCTATCTCAATGGCGTGAATGTTACTGCGCTCGCTTACCGTTGTAGGCATCTGTCCCAAAATGTTGCCAATACCTGCAGAACCCTCTAAGATGTTGCCACTCTTGAAACCAAGCTGATTTGCAATGTCCCAAAGTGTATCAACAACGTATGCAGGGGTGTAGTAGGCACTGTTAGCACTCATAACGGCTTGCTCGTAGGCTTCTTCTCCAAGCAACTCACGTATTTTCTTGTTACGCTCACGCTGTTTCCAGTCATAGCCTCCGTCGCTGAAAGCGGCTCCAAGACCACCCCAACCACTGAACTGTCTAAGTACACTCATCTGCTCGGGAGTGGCTGTCTCACCGCTCTCAAGTAATTCATGCGCCAACTCAATAGCCTTGATATTGGCCTCTATTCTGCCATTCACCGAAGTTGGGGCATGGTCTGCGCCACGCTCTGAATGGTTGTTGCGTGTGTTCTTCGGCTCGGTCAGTCCATGAAGTCCAGCGGACACAGCCCTATCTTTGCCAGTGCTTTGTCCTCCTCGTCCTCCGTTAGGTCTTCCACCTTCTTGTGCAGCTGTTTTGCGAGGGCTTCCTTGGCTTTCTCGTAGTCCTTGCTGTTGTCCACTATTGTCGGCTGGCACTGTTTCGGTGCGTACCGCTTCATCATTTCCTTGTAATCCATTGTCTGATGTATTATCAAACAGCCCGGCAAACAAATCACCTACAGGCTGCTCTGGTTTAACTTTCTTAGTTGCATTTTTCTTGGATGCAGGCTTTGGCTTGTCTGCTGGTTTCTCTGATGATGTTGGCTGAACGCCACCATCTTTGTCACGTCTCGCCACCTCTGCCTTGATATGGGTGCCCATATCCTTGTCATCGCCATACTCCTTGTCGAGTTCCGACAATTTCTTGTCTGAAATTTTAGGGAGCAACGTGTTGAGGCTCTCGATCTTCGACTTCATTGAATGGTCAGTCATGCCCGGATTGAGAATGTCAACAACATGGAGCTGTATGGCAGTGTCTTCTGGCAATGCCGCAACGGCATCCTCGTTAATACCATCCTCGTAGAAGTCGCCAACGGCTTCATGCTTCGGCTCGGCTGACTCGCTTGGCTTATGGCGCAACTGGTCCGAGTGAGCATTAACCCACATGACAGGAGCAAGGCCGGTGTCAATGCGGATGCCGCCCTCATCGTTAGGCTGCACTACAACTGCATCAGTCCATGTGCGGCCACCATCGGTTGAATACTGCACCTTGTCACCTGCTGCATACTCTCCTTCATTGGTCACGCCACTACCTATAAGATATTTGTAGGCTTCACGCTGCACCTGCTTCAGAAGGTCAGAATACGTAACATTGCTGTCAACGAAGACATTTCTACCGTAGCGGTCATTGCCGGTGCCTTCAGGATGGTCAACCCGGAACATGATGTGAGTAACTTCAAGGTCGCTGCCTCCAAAGCCATCTACACCCTTGGCTGCTCTTGGCTCAACACCTATTGTCAGATACAGCTCGCGTCCTTCTTCTAATGGCAGGTGTATAGACACATCACCTCCAATAGGGGAAATGTTGGAAACTGCAAGTGGCTTTTTCTTACGATTGCCTTTCTTATCCGTCTGCTTTGAGTGAGAAGCCTCATAGTGGCTAAGGTTCAAATCAGAAATCAACTGGCTTGCAAGGTTGGCTGCATCCTTGACGGCCTTCTTCTCGGCATTACGCATGTAGCCGTATGCCTCGTTGTAGTCCTTCTCCACCTCGTCAGCCTCATTCTTCCTCGGAATACTCCACATTCATGTAGTCCTCCAAGAATTTACGGATGCTTCCTGCCTCTAAGAGCTGCTGCACAAGTGGCACCTTTAGCATCGACAAAGGAACGTACTGAACAGGAAAGGGGAAATCTTCTATCTCTATTTTCTTCCTTTCGCCTATGCTTCCCTCACCAGTAATAGGGTTGAACTTGGAACGTATCTCGGCATTGCGCATACGGTTCAACGCTATTATCTTGGCTACGTTTTCAGACACGACAAGGGCGGCTGCATTGCGAACGGATGCAGCCTCTCCTCTTGTCTTTGTGTCCTTTGCTATCATAGATATGGAAGATTGATAGTTCATTTATTATGCAGCATGACGCAACATGCCCCATGCCTTGTTTACGGCATCCATGTTTGCGCCCTGCTGTGCTTGTTTCATAATCTCTGGTGACAATGCCACTGGGGTCTGACCATTCTCCAACTGTTCCTGCTGACTGTTGAGGCTCTGCAACAACTCGTCAGCAAATGGGAAGTCGCCATGTTCAAGCAACTGCTGCAAGCTGATTTGGTTGCTGCGCCAAATCTCCATAAGGAAGTCGTTTGCCATCATGCGGTAGGCAGGTGTGCTGGTGCTCTCCACGATTGATAAGTCAAACTCGATGTCTCTAATCTTCTTCGGGTCGTACTCTATCTGTGTGCCACTTCTGCCAGATATATTGAACACACGCTTCGAGTCGTAATACTGCTGTATGTTCTTCACATCCTTATAGGCTGCGTCAATAATAAACTGGCTGAACGACTCTAACAGGTCAAGCAACGAGGTGGTGGCGTTCTGTGTCTGCTGAGAGTACAGCGAAGCACTCATGCCACTCATGCCTGGTTTGCCCTGCAAAGCTCCGTTCACTCCGCTTATCTCCTCGAAGAACTTTAGTTGCAAGTTCAGCAATTCGGTGATGCCGATATTCGTTGAGTTGTTGGCTATCTGCTGCGGAAGCACCTTCGTGTTCTTTGCCTTGATAGCAATAACACCATTGAAGCGGCTCCACTCGTCGGCAATGTCGTTGATGTCCATACCTTTAGGCAGACACTCTTCGGGGAACAGCAACACGCCCTTAGCACTCGCACGCATAATCCAGTCGTATAGAGTGATGAGGCGGTTGGTGTAACGCTGTTGGTCTATGACATCGCTCACAAAACTGTGTATCTCTCCGTCGATGTATGGGTACGCCTTGAAGATGTAAGGGTGGCTCTTGTGCTCATATGGAGTTTCACCTTCCCTAAGTATCTCGCCTGTCGGGGTCAAGTGGTAGTAGTACCAGTAATCGTCCATAAACCACTTGGCTTTGATAAGCGGAATGTCGTCAATGTTCATGCCTTGCTCAAGTCCACGTCTCATACGGTCGTTATTGACAACTTCCACCATATCGTGATAGTCCTCAACGTCAATCTTATATACGTCGCCATTGTTTGGATCGTGACAACTGTAACGTGGCTTGCTCTCTTTACGCCATACCTCGATTACACGGCATCGTGTGTTGTCGCTGCAAACAAAGAAGTCGAGGTTCTTTATTGAGCTGTAACCGAAGTTCTGCATATACGACTGAAACAAATGGCGGTCATGGCACCATGAGTATATGTTTTTAAGTCGCTCAACGTCGGCTGGGCTTTCTGCATATTTCTGTAGAAGCGTCTCGTAACTCATATCATGCACCTCACCGATGAAGTTGCAGTCCCAACCTCGGAAATCACGCATGTTTGAGTCTATGAAGATGTTGTTGGGCTGAACATAGTCTGTCCAACAGTCCAACTTGTTATTACGCCAACCAAACCATTTACGATGAACGGCAAGACCGCTAATAAGATACTCCTCCATTGTACGAGCATACACGTCCGACATGCGGTTCAACTGCATGTTGCACTGGAGTATTGTACTCATTGTCTCGCCAAGTTTCTGCTCGTCACGGTCACGAGCTGTACAGATTGGCTCCTTTGCTTGCTGACGATATACACCAAGCACGGTATTGACAAGTCTGCGGATGAGGTTATTCTTCAAAGGAACGTTGCCTTGCTGCTTGATATACTCCTCCTCGGTCATCCATTCTCCGTCAACCTTGATGCGGTCTTTCCATTGGTCGCCATAACAGTAACGCTTGTTGCGCTCTCTGTCCTTGCGGAAGAGGTACATGTTATTCCAGTACATCTGCGCCTCCGCAAGTATCTCAAATGCTCTACCGCTATTGTGAGCCTTTGAGTATGCCACCGTATCAAGGGTCGGGATTTGCGCTCGGATACGGCTCATAGGTAAAAGTCTTTCCGTCATAACTATTTGTTTTATGAGTGTGTGAACATTGGTGTGCAAATATACAACACCAATGTCACACACGCTTTTTATTTATTTACGCTTACTTCTTTCTCGCATCGTCAAAGGCTCGGATGCGCATTACCATTTCTTGCTTCAGAGTGTTTATTTCCGCTTCGAGTTCCTTACGCTCTTGGTCGTCTGTGGTCTCTTTAAGTTCATCGCTGAGTTCCTTCACATCGTAGTAATACTCGTCCACAATCTCGTAACGTCCGTATTCGGGTGAGTTATACATGAAGTCAAGTTTCTCGGCTGCACCAATGATACCTTCTGAGTCTTGGTTCTCGTAGTGGTCTACAAGTCGCTTGGTCTCACGATACTCTCCGCAATACTTCCAGTACTCGGCATTATATCGCTTGGCTGCGGCATTCTCGTCGCCACTCTTGATAACACGGCTTGCCAAGAGGATGTTGCTCCAGTCGAAATCTTGCTTTCCTGCAACCATCTCGCCTGCCTTAACCATCTTGTTGGCGGTGGTGGATATTCCACCGAAGACTCCTTCAAATAAATGTTCCAACTTAGACGGGTTCCAGTTTGCCCAACCTCGCTTCACATCGTCACCTCCAGTAACCTCGTTGCACCACTTTGAGAAATCAACTACCAACTGATTGGTACGCTTACTTGCCTTTGTCCATTCGGGATCTTCCTCGTTGTAAGGAGTCTTGCGGTAGATTGGCATTCCCTTCCAGTCTTTGTTGCTTATATATGCTTCTGTAAATGGCTTTAGATAAGAGGGCATAAACGAAGAACCATCTTCCATAAAGTCAAGAGGCATCATTGAGGACAAAGAGCCTGCTATCTCCTTAGCTATCTCTTCGCCACTCATGCGCTCCTTGCCACTGGCTAAGCTGCTGAATAGCTCTCCAAGTCCGTAGATGGCTCGTTGCTCGATGCCAAGAGGAATACTGCAGAAGCTCTTTGTGCCTGGTATCTTGAAGCAGATGTTGCTACGACGAACATACGAAGGTAGGTTCCAGTATTCATCATCGTCACCACCACCAATGCCTGCAAGCATGGCACCAAGCAGGAACAAACCTGCATCCATTGCAAGGGCTTTGGCGGTATGGTGCTTGTGAAGACTCGCAAAGTTGGTCGTACCCTGTACGGCTGCGTTCCAGAACACATAGAAGCTGCGTCCTATTCCGCTAATTCTTGCACCTTGATTTCCAAGTGAATACCATTTGCCCTGCCCTGTCTTGTTGAGGAATTTTGCGCCTGCGCCCTTCTTGTTGAAGTTCACACTCACTTCCTTTGCATCCCACACACTACGCTCTACACTGCGTCCCATTTGGCGACTGGTAAGGTAGGCGGCAAAACGAGCACAGTTCTCTACGCTGCGGTTGATGTCGTCCAGCTTGTCGCCAAGAAGCTTCCATGCTGCTTCAACAGGAATGCTTGCATCCTTCATGCGCACATACTTCTTGATGAGCTTCTTCTGCTTCTCGATGTCCTTCACTACGGTGTAGCCTGTCTCACCGCCATTCATCATGAACTGGTGGAAGGCTCGCTCCATTTCGTTGTTCATGTCAAGTGTTCCGCTGTTGTGCTTCTGCAATAGCTTATAGAGCATAGCAGGATTGCACTTCAAGAAGTTCTTGTTGAACTTGATGGCGTAGTTAGGTGTCTCTCTTACCCACATGGTGCTGTTGGCATAAAGAGCATCACGAAGGAAGTTACTCAGCACAAACTCGGGGTTACGGGTTGTGTAGAAGGCTGACATCTGACGGTTAATGTATTTACCTGCTTTGACAAGCTCGCCTATTTCCCCTGCATTTTCGTTGTCGGGATTGGTAAGCCCGTTGAGGGCTTGCGCCACTCTCGGACTACCATTGATGGTTAAGATATAATCCTCTCCTCCCATTTTCACATGAACTTGGTGTTCGTTGAGGTTCTTGCCAAGTGCAATGTAAGGTATGTTGGCTGCATCCTTGCCTCGCTTGTAATGGTCGGGGTCTGACTCTGCAAGCTGGCGCATCTGCTCCTCGAAGGCTTCGGTCTTTGCAAGTACATCGTCTGCACTATCGTTCTCGTCGATGTTGGCGGTTACGGCTTCCCATTGGTCTTGCACATCATCGTAGCGGAGCCACATCTTGTTTACGCTGACGGCATCGCTCGGATAGTTCATGGCAAACTTCAAGAACTTCTGCTTCATCATATTGCGATTGCCCTGCACAATGGCACAATCTGCCATGTTTGCAATGGTCGCTATTGGGTCGTCAGCTATGCTCTTACGTCCTTCTGCCTTTTTCAATGGACTGCTGAAACCACTCTTCTCATGTGTCAGATAGCTATACACCTCGTCACTGGTGGTTGCGTCGAAGCCTCGCAACGGTATGTAGTATTCGTACATGCTGTTGATTTCATCGAAGCCTGCCTTACTTAGCAAGCCTGCTTTGTAGGTCTTCTCCAATGTAGCTTTGGTGCAGGCGTTTACTCTTCCCCAGAGTTGGTCTACATCGTGGTCGCCTTCAAAGGTGAGGACAAACTGCTTGGCTAACGACTCGGCTGTTGCAAGGTCGTCTTCTCCCATGAGTCCAGTGATACCGCCATAGTCACGTTCACGGTTCTCCTTATACAGCTCGTCTACTCGGTCTTGCATACGCTGCTTCACATCATCAAGGGCATCGAGTGCGTCTTGGTCAAGTGGGTCGTTCTGTACGGCTCGCTCGGCTGCTCGCAAGTCCTTGCCTAACTCGTCCATTGCTGTCTGCTCTGCGGCTCGTCGTGCCATGACCTCGTTACGTTCCAATCCGTGCTTTGCCATCATGTACCGAGTAACCTCATCACGGCTGCTGTTCTCCTTTGCAAGGTTGTGTATCTCGTCAAGCATAGGGTTAAACAGCAACTTGCCGTAGATGTCCTGCTCGGCATGGTTCTTTGAACTTAGGGCGTTCTCTGCCATGTAAGCGTTCTCGAAATCCTTAACCTTCTCACCAGTGGCTTCTGCAATGTGCTCCATCAGTCTGCGCAATGACAACATACTGTCCTGCACGGCTTCACGGAACTGATACATACCGCTTTGTATGGTACGCTCGTAGCGGTCTCGCACAATGGCTCGGTCTCGCTCGTCCATTACATCACCGTCACGATACATATAGCTGTCACCGTCGGCTACCGAAGCTGCGGAATTGTCAGTCTCTGCGAAGTTTCCAACCTTCAAGTCCATTTGCTTGCTTATGTCTTCTGCTTCGCCAAGAATACTACGATACCTGCCTGGCTCCTTCAAGTTCTCATAGCTGCGCCACAAAATATAGCGAAGGTCGGCATCAGTAAGGGTTCTGTTAAGAACGAGTCCTGCCTTTCTAAGCATATCGAGGAAGAGGAACTTTATCTTGCCCCACCAACTCTGATATTCGGCACGGTCAAAGTTCGTGTCTTCTGCCATGCCTGCAAGATACTCCTCGGTTGCAACCTTGAAGTCCCAGTCGTTCTTGGCGGCAAGTCTGTTGATTGCTTCTCGTATCTCCTTGCTGGCGTTGTTATAGACATTCTCCAAGAATGTGTCAAAGTCCTCGCCAAACAACTCACGGAGTCCGTGGTGTGCTACAC
>ERZ1504442.148-NODE-148-length-17934-cov-5.726942_pt1 | contig 17934 bp, 14 predicted proteins | sample MGYA00574803_ERZ1504442 | MGnify/ENA primary metagenome ERZ1504442 (study PRJEB39906, sample SAMEA3182106) | gut metagenome | biome: human; feature: gut; material: Stool; isolation source: human stools | place: Canada | collected 2013-02-26 ...
ATCCTACTTTATAGAGCAACATGCCTAAAATAATCTTTCAACCACTTATGATTTGTAATCCGTCGTTAAAAAATGACCTAACCTATTTATGTTCTGCGGATTTGCAATCCGCAGCAGGGAGATTGTAATATGTTATGGATTAGGGGGATTACAAATCCCCTGGTTTGATAGGTCGAACCTTTTTTTACGACGGATTTCAAATCCGTCGGGACGCCTAACGGGGGTGTGGGACGGCTGGCGGGGGGTGGAATTTTCAGGGCACAAAAAAAGTCGTGGAATCTTAGAAGGTGAGTCACCTCGGCAACTAAAATTCCAACGACCAGTCTAGTCTAGTCTTCGCAAATTTGTATAATAGTAAATGATAATAATGTCTTATAATAACTAAAACAAGGGGGAGGAAGTTTTCCACGCTTCCTTCCCTCCTCTCTTACAGATATATGATTCTTAACTTTTGTATTTTGCTAACTATTTTTTGTAGTTGATTGTCACCTTATAAGGCTTATTGCTATTGTAGTGCTTAGCCTTGATGTAGAATGTACCAGTATTGGTGCTACTAGATACTTTACGTACATTCTTCATTGTGATGGTTTGAGTATTTCCGATCACACTTGGATCTTTATACTTGGTGACAAACCAACAGTTCCAGCCAGCGCCTCCATCAACCTCTTTTGTAGAAGCTACCTTCACATCGCTGCCTATTGGGTTCACATCGTTGGATGCAATCTCAATTTCTATTGGCAACAACTCCTTAGGATAGTAACTTGGAATTGTGAAGGTCAGTTTGGCTTCTGAAGTTACCTCCTTACCCATTGTAAAGGTAGATGGGAACTTGAAGTCCACATTGCTGATACTATAGAGATGGATGTTTCTAGTCAGTCCATGCTTCTTATCTACCAGCTTGATGGTGGCAGTCTTACATTCACCGGCACTGATATCACCAATCTTGTATGTGATGGTTCCCTTACCGGTTGCTGCGTCATACTGTACTGTAGGTACAGGAAGCTTTCCACCTTCCAGCTTCGTGAAGTTCTTGTTCTCTGTCCAGGAAACATCGAAGTCGGCTGCAGTTTGACTAGCCTTACCTTTGTATTCAAAGTCGATGACCTGCTCGCTGTTTGCAGATTCCTGTGTCAACATCTGATAAGTACCATCTACGATATTCATCGTATAAGTACCATCAGAAATTTCCTGGATGATGTCTTCTACCGTAATCCAAGGATTGTTGGCAGGAGTTCCTTCGTATGCCTGTGTACAGTCTGCGTAACCCAGATTCTTGTTCAATCTCTTGATGTTGATTCGGTAGAGATGGTTTCTCTTGATTGGCATCTGAACACCCTCGTTCTGGAGCAGAACCTGGAACCATTTTGTTACTCCGCCCTCGTATGTCACCTCCATGATTACCTTGAGTGGCTTTTCCAAAGAGTTTTCCTGCTCAAATGTATATTGCATAGGCAGGTTGCTGCTGTTTGGCCACATCTCTTCATTTCCTACGGAGAATTTTTCTCCTTCAGAAGGCCATCTTGTCTGATCCAGCGATGGAGTAATGTAGGTGCATTCTTTTTTCCATGCAGCTGCATCTGTCAGCATATTGGTTTCTGGGAAAGTCAGCTTATCCTGTTCTCTATTGAATGGAGCTACCGTACCATGCTGCATCACGTTGCCCAGGGCATATCTGATGTTTTTGATGTTTGGATCCTCCCATTTCACTTCAATCTTGGCACGGTTGCGAAGCAGATGGATCACGTTGTTTTCCACTACATCCTTGGTGAGGAATTCTGTCATTTCTTCAGGAGTATTCTTCTTGACATAACCCCAATATACCATCTTGTCGTGCTGCTGATTGTTGTTTCTGTTATCGAAGCTGGTCATGAGGTTGTTCTCATGTCTTCCAATCCACTCAGCTGACTTGTTGAAATCAATCGGCTGGTTGCCCGTAGTTACTGTATTTTCTGCAGTGGCATTCGCCATGATGTGGATGCGGGCGGTTCCCGTAGGAATCGTTGCGGTGATATTCTTCTTGTCCGATCCGCCATCAGGCTTGATTTCATTGGTTGCCACTGACTCGATATTCAGATTTCTGGCAAGTCCCAGGAAATAACCATCTTTGTCAAAGCATAGCAGCTTCATATCGCCAGCGCTTGCAATACCTTCGGTTGCGAAGTTAGCTACTCTGCTCTCTACTTTCGAGTAGTTTGGAACGGAGATGGTGAAGTGGGCTTGATACGTGCCTATCTCATTCTTGGAAGGAACGCCATTGTCCACCATGCTGTCGGAGCAGGCTGTCAACATTGTTAACAGCGCTGCCATTATTCCGATATATGTCTTTATCTTTTTCATTTCGTAACTTCCTTAAATGTTATTACTTCATTTGTTTATCTAACTCTTCAACCTCTGCTGGGGTGAGGTCGCGAACGCAGCGGATAGATGGACCAGGATTCTGCATTCCGGTATCAATCGTCTCACCATCCATGGTATAATAACTGTCACCAGTTAATACAGTCTTGACAGGACTCTTGGAAGTATTGCTATTAGTTTTAAAGGATTCCTTCTGGAAATCTGCTATAAACTTAATTTCTGCTGCTGTAGGAAGACGCCAATTATCATACTTCTTGCCATTAACATCCACTTCTCGATATGTCTTGCAGTGTTTAGGAGCATCTTCTTTTGTTAGATAATTTGCATAAATAGCTCCTAATTGAGATGCAATCATAAACGCAGGTGAAACTACATTATCAGACGAATAACCATTAGCTCCCGCAATAGGGTGTGCAATATTGTAGGTGCTATTTTTGGTACTTGATACCTGTATGATGTACATACGGTTGTTGTTTATTTTCTCGTATGATCTACCATTATAAAACTCTTTTAATTTTCTTTCGTAGACATATCTAGCATAGTAGGCGTAGTCTCCATTGTTTTTAATGTCTCTTTTGGTACCATTCGGATTCTCAGGTGAAACCCAGCCAGAGGTACTTCTTGACGAATAATGACCTTCAAAGTTCTGGGTTTCAATCAGAGGTGACTGCTTGTACTTTACAGTTGCTTCTTTATCCTCAGCATTTTTTAATGTCAAGACGATATACTTGGAGAAGCGATTCTTCGGAATAGGAGAATTAATGACGATTTTACCACCGAGATTTTCTCCATCCTTTTCGTTCTGCAATAGCATCTTTGTTGGGTATGGGTAGAATGGAACTTCTTCTTGTTTTGTCTTTTCTACTTCTCTGTATTCATAATGGCCTTTAACCCATTTCCTCTTTTCCTCATCCCAATATTTGGGTACCCAAACTTTTTCAGTTGTAGTATAGGTAACTGTTTCCTTGACAGTCTCCTTGTATCCCTGAAAATACTCTTCAGTTTTTCCTTCATTATCAATGTAGTACACCTTTTTGCTAACGATAGTCACTGGGCTGGAAGACTTATAAGTCACGCTCATATCCGTATCTACATTCTTCATATAGACAACCTTTGGAGTCACCATCAGATACGAAGTATTGGCATCGATGTCTGTAGTACCGCCATCCGACCAAGGGAGAACATCATAGACAACCTTACCAGCTGTGATGTATTCAATCTCAGAGCTGCCGCCCTTGTTGTTGATATTGGCATCAATGGTATAGATGGTGTTGCGGTTCAGCTTCTTGGCATCCTCGCCGGTAGCCTTAGGGTCACGGACAGGAATCTTGTAATAGTTCATCTCCGTATTGCCATCGGCTGTAAGAGGAACCTCGAGGTAGATGGCTGGCGCCTTGGTGTCGTCATCCCACTGAGTGGCATAGCTGTAAGTGGTTACGGTATATTCGCCACTTTCACCCTGTGCTTCCACTATTTCACCATCTTTCAACTCAGATGCTGCATAGTCGCCGAAGATAGTAGTCTTGGCATTGTAGTTCTTCAACTGCCATTTTGCCTGACCAGCTGTATAACCTTCTACGTCAACATGAATGGTAAGGGCAATCTTGGCAGCAGCACGAGCCAGATTAACTTGAATGGTCTGTGTAGGTTCCTTGGTTACCTGGTAGTCCTGGATGCTACTCATCAGGAACTTCTTGTTGCTGTTGCTGGTAGCATAGTATGGCTTCCAGATATCCACGTCGGTCTGCACATCGCCTGAACCTGTGGCATTAGCCACAGATTTCACGCTGTAAGTATTACCTTCCTGCAAATCATTCTCCATTTTCCAGTTATTTTGAGCAATCACTTCCTCCTTGCCGCTCTGCAAGCCGGTAGTGAAAGTCTTATCTACCTTGCACTCATTATATTCACCAAACATCTTGATGTTGAAATTATAGAGCTTATCCTCGTTGAGTTTTGCGTCAGAAGCGGTAGTTGCTCTCGAAACCTTGTTGTCAAGGATGAGAGGCTTCACGCTCAACTGCTGAGCTCCCTGATAGATGAGCTCAGAGTCTTCTGCGCAACCCACAAGGGATAATCCCATGGTGAGAGCCATAAGTGCCAGTGTCGTATTCTTATATATATTCAACGTTTTCATGATGTTTGTCATTTATAGTTGTTTATATCTCATAGTTTACTTTACTTGGGTGAAAACCATATCGGTCTTCGTTCCCGTTCCTGTGGCTGTATCTGCGCTTCCATCAGAAGGGGCATTGATGATTACCTTCATATTTGGACTATAGGCTACCATATAGACATGGCAGGTATAGTTGTCACGCTGGGTATAGTCGAGTACCGATCTTGGAACCACGTAGAAAGGAGCAACCTCTGTAGTGGTACCGTTGCCTGTAATCACGGTCATTACGTCAGCCAGATCGTAAGAACCATCATCAGCATTTACCTTGTTGGCATAAATGAATCCGTAGTCTGGGCTATCTGTCTGGAGTACCCAGCTCTTACCATTGGTATTCATCTCCGTGAATGAGATCTTTGGTCCGAATGTAGCATTGTTGAATGCAATTTCACTACTATTTTCGCCATTCTTCTCGATGTTTGTCTTGATAGAGATGGCATCATTGAAAGTGTATTCTGCTCCGGTTACCCAAGGCAATACTGTTGGTAAGACTTTCAGTTCTGCCGGATGCTCTGGATCACTGCCTCCTTCTCTGTCCACCTTGGCTGTTACGTCGTAGATGGTGTTGCGGTCGAGGCGATAGAGAGGCTCGTATTTGGTCCAATCTGTTGTTGTGGCATCGTTGCCTTCGAAGAGGCGCTTGTTAACCGGCACCTTGTAGAAGTAATCCTTGTTGTTGAATTTTGCCTTGAGCAGGATATAGGTCTGCTTGCTGACATCGATTGGCTCTTCTTCATACGGCTTCTTGTCCTTGTCAATCCAACTGTTGGCGTATGAGTAGAACACAGCCTTGTTGTTTTGTGTTACGACAGGAACAGTTACCTTGCTGCTGGCTGCTGCATCTTTATTCAATGCATTGTCGGTGATGTTGCCTTCGGCGAGGATAGCGCCATCTGCTGCGTAGTGCATCAACTGGCAGGCATACTCTGTAGGAACTACTGTGTTGCCCTTGTCATCTTGTACGTTGAGGCGAATCTTGGCAAGCGCTCTCTTCAGCTGGAACTGGATGTGAATCGTTCCGTTCACAATCTGTTTCGTCTCCTCCATCTTGGCATCCATCACGAATGAAGTCTGCTGGGCGTTGTAATTGAAGGTGGCTGCCTTGTTGATGGTGGCAGTCTTTAATCCATCCAATGTTGTAATGTCGCTGATATTATCCAGGTTTGCCACCAGATAGAGGGTGTTGCCTGTAATCTCCGAACGCTTCAGCTGTTTGCTTTCCAACTTCTTGTGCTTGTAATCTTTAGTAGGACTGCCCTGAACATCTGTAAGAGGAAGCCTCTTGACGAGATTTCCAGTTGCATCGAAAACGAAGAGGTCGAGGCGCTCAATCTTGTTTTCATTGAGATCTTCCGATCCATCCTCAGTAGTTTCTGCGCGGGTAACAGCTGCACGGGTTTCAGTAGCAGAACCACCTACTTTATATTCCAGCACTACATCGTAGTCGCAACTCGGTGTGCCGTCCATATCATCGCTCATGCAAGATGTGTTTGCAAGCCCTAAGAGGGCGATTGCACACATCGCAAAGTATTTTGATATTGCTTTCATTGTTTGCCCTCCTTATTTTGTTAAATAATTAGTATAATGTCCACTATTGCTCTGAAGCTTATCGTAGGCAGTTCCCTGGGTAGCCTGCAGCTGGAAGATGCGGATGCGGGTATTGGTTCCTGCAAACTTTCTTCCGTTCTTGTACATACCTCCTGCATTATCAGGATTGATTTCTACTTCGTATTCATGGATACCATCCAGAGATACGGTTACGTAGAGGTCGGTATATACAGGATTGGTGCCCTTACCTCTTGCCCAGTCAGTCAACTCTGTCCATGAAGTACCGTTTGTCCATGGCTTCTTGGCTTCTACCTTGATCTGATAAGGATCTTTTCGGGCGATGCCTGTAGAAACGCAGTTGGTACTTCCTTTAATAGATTCATCATAGTTAAAAGCAAACTCATCAGGGTTTGTGAGATGTGCCTTCCAAACCAGTCCTGCAGGGCTTTCTACCTTGAAGTAGTAGGCTGCTCCCGATTTCTTATCCTCCAATATCTCATGGTCTTTATCCTGGTATCTAGGATAGTTAACCAGACAGTAGAGACCTTCAGCGTCACCTCCTTTTGGGTTCAGGGTTGAACCTGTCTGCCAAGCATACATCTGGCAATTTACATTGCTCCAGCTGATTTCTGAAGTTACCTTGTTCCAAGGCATTACCTGCCAGTCGAGGCAGAGGGCTCCACCCTGGAGGAAGTAGCCGTAAACTACGAGCTCTCGGTTGCGGATAGCGTTGCCGCTGGATGGAATGGTGAATTCCTGATGTTTTACGCTGCCGCCGTCAGCCAACTGATAGTAAATCTTACCTGTGATAGGCTTGTTGGTTTCACGAAGATAGCTCAAGTTATGTCCACCGATTTCCTTATTCATGCGGTCCATATAAGTCTGAGCGGTTTCGGTTTTTTCATCACGCTTATAAGCAAGCGGATCTGCTACCGCCTTGATTCCGGTATTCTCTACACCATCAAGCTTGAGGAGAGTAGAAACATAAGAAGGAGTTCCGTACTTATTGCTTGTTGCAGCCTTGTTGGCATCAGCAGTTGCATAATCCTCTTCATCAGGGAAGACATAGCTTTCTGTTGGGAAGGTGTTTCCATCTATTTCAATTTTTGTTACCTTCACATTTTCTGTCAAGGCATCTTCACCAGCCTTACGGGCGAAATAGAAGTGAAGCTTGGAAACGGCGCGAACCAGAGGAATCGAAATTCCTTTGTCCTTTGCCTCAATCTCAGTATCAGCTACGTGTTTGGCTATTTCTATATTGGTAATGGCACGGGAAATAGGGAGACCCTTGCCGGTTGGAACCACTGTAGTCTGAGCCTTGCCTTCTGTTGTAATTCCGAATGGATCATCGAAGGTTACCTTTTGCAAGTCTGCACGGGTAATGCTGCGGAGATCCTTGCCATTCAGCTTATCTGCCATATTGGTACTCTCTGAGTTTGCCAGAATATAGAGGTCGATGTTTTTGAGTTCTTCACCGTTGATCTTACGCAAGAATCTCAAGTTCAGCGTGTAGTTGCCGTTGGCGGTACCTCCGCCAACAGCAGTAGGAGTGTTGTCTTCCTTGTAGGCGATAGGCTTGGCTTCTCCTTTTGTTCCTGATTTAAACACCCATACCTTGATGCTATGAATGTCGCTCTCAGCGGTAGGATTAGCCTGGGTCTCGTTGTTTCCGATGTCCCCAGCTCTGCTTGCTCTGGAAGTCGTGTTGCTGGCGGTAGAGAAGCTCAGGTTGAGGTAAGCTTCCTCGCCAGTTGCAGGTGCCTGCGAATCTTGGTCTGAGCAAGATGCCATTGTGCTCAACATGAGCAAGGCTGCGATAGCCATGCCTAGCCGGCGTGTCATCTTGGTCAAAGTTGAGTTATAGCGTTTCATCTTTTTAATCTTTTACTTATACTTATACTTTTCTTTCTCTCTATACAGTGTGGGTAGCACTGTTTTCTTATTTGGTTCCGAGGTCTGCATTCTGCAGATTGAGAACCCATCCGTTCACCTTGATTCTAGCATCCATGTGGTAGTCGGAACCTGGACTTGGAACGTAGAATACGAGGGTGTAGTGATCCTGGCGGTCGAGGTATTCCTGATCCTCCCAGCCCTTGTCGGTGCGCTCGCCGCAGAGAGCGAGGAACCATGGCAGTGAGTGGTTGAAGATTACCTTGCCTGTGCGCTTGTCGGTGATTACGATTCGCTTGTCGTCGTACTCCGTGCTTTCGGTGTTGCGGGTGCTTACATCGTCCTTGCGCTCGAACATTCTGGAAGAAGACAGGTCGTAAACCAGTGCCTTGTCGATTTCTTCACCTTCTACCTGGGTATTGCCGCTGGAGTTCACCACCAGTTTCTCGTTGTAAGGCACGTAGGTAATCGGCTTGTTCTGTTCTACGCCGTTTTCATCCTTTACCTTGTCGCCCTTGTAGTCGAGGAGGGCAGCCGAACCCTTGATTCTTACGTCGAAGTTTTCTGCCACGAATCCCTGCTGGTCGTTATCGTAAGGAAGCATCACGATTCGGTAGGTCTTGGTACATTTCATCAGACTCAGTTTGCCGGATGTGTCCTTCTTGCCCTTGAAGTCGAGAGATGTCTGGGCGGTGTAGAGAGCGGTGAACTTCTTGTTGTTGATAGAAGCTTCTCCGTCTTTCTTTCCCATTTCTTCCTGCAGGTCGTTGATGGTAGAAACACCTGGTGTGAGTTGGGTGAAGCTGAACTCCATCTCGTCGTCACCGTCGGCTCTGCTACCTGTAGGTTTCTTGTCACGAGCCAGGCAGACGAAGGTGTATTTACCTTCCTGTAAGTCTGTGATGTCCATGCTGTGACCCGTTTCGAATTTGTCGGCTGACTGCGTATAGGTATCGAAGTATTTACCGTTTTTATCGAAAACATAGACGTTGAGGTTTTTCACTTCCTGGGAGAAGGCATCAGCGTTCTCAACATTATATGTATAATCGAACTTGAGCGACACCTTAGGTGCAGGACAATTCGTCAGATCGTCTTTCATGCATGATGAAAGCGAAGAGAGTGCGATGGCTGAGATACAAACCACTTTGCAACCGTTTTTGATGATGAAATGTTTCATATCGTTTGTGTTTTATTAATTCTTTTACTTATACTTATATCTAGTGTGCCGTAGGACGTAAGAAGTGGGGTAGCCTCCGGCATCCTTTTTTTCTTGTTGAGTGGTGCTGATTCAGCACGATTGGGGTTCCCGCCATCTGTTGGCGGCAAATATCATCTTTTGTTTTTGTAATCTCCCGGAGGCGGGGTAGCCCCCGGGAGATTGAGAGTATTGTTGTTTCAAGAATTATCTTGAGATCGGGGGATGGGGTTCATCCCCGGAGCATTCATTTTTTTCTGTTTATGCGATTAAGCGAAGTGATTGGGATTAGTCACCCAAAGTTACGTTCTGTGTATTGAGAACCCAAGGGTTAACAGTTACAGTTACGTCGAGGTAGAACAAACCGTTCTTGTCAATCTCACCGTTAGGAACCTGTGCACCTACGTTGAAGATCTTGTTAACATTCAAGCGATAAATAGTATTACGCTGGATAACGTCCTTGCCCAACTGCTTGTCTGTAATAACCTGCTTGTAGTATGTCTTACCCTCGTTGAATACCTCGATGCCATACTTTGCACGGAATTCTGACAACTTGGTCTCTACAGACTTCTCGGTTGCAGCTGTAGGTTGTGTCTTAGCCTCTTTCAATTCTGTCTGCAACTGGGCAGCAGTCTTATGATCGAAGAGACCTGCAACATCTGCGTAAGCCTTCAAGATCTGGGTAAAGCTTGTGTAGATAACGTTGTTGTAACGATAGAATGTACCATCTGTAAAGTCAGCTGTTCCTTCGAACTTATTTCCATCCAAAGTAACCTTGTACTCGAAGTACATTGCAGTTGCGTCAGACTTGTTGTTCTCAAAGATATAGTCATTTGTAGCACCAGTCAAAGGCTTGAAGCCACCATTCTTGAACAAATACTTCTCACCGAAGTCTGTCTTTGTCTGAGACAATGTTGCGTCATCTGGGATTAAAAGGCTCCATACGCTTTCTGCCTTCTTCCAATTCTGCATAACGTATGTCTTGTTTGTAACGTTAGAGAGTGCATACTGAACCAATTCGATCTTAGAAACCTTCTTCGTTGCATCCTCAACAGCTTTCTTCAATGCCGCTGAAGCGTCTGCTGGCAAAGCCTCTTTTGTAAGAGTTGATGCACTAGTAGGAACATCAACGCGAGCTGTTACACGCTCAATCTTGATAGGAGCAGTCTTGCCATCGTACTTAACTTCTGCTGGCACGAAATTGTCAGCACCTTCCTTGTTAGCATTTGTGAATGTGACAGTATAGCCATTACCATCTCTTGTTGCATCATTCTGGTTGAACATAGAGAAGTCGTTGTCTACAGCACATGTTTGAGCAGTAAATACCTGTTTAATGCCATCTGCAGTAAATATGCCTGGCAAGCTGGTACCTGTTTTGATAGTAAACGGCTCTACCTTATCCATTGGGGTTGAACCAGCCTTGAAATATACTTTATAGGTAGCACCTGCAGCTACATTCTCTACCTCAATCTTAAGGGTAGTCTTACCATCTTTTGCAACAGTTGTTGGATTTTTGATAGCACCGCTAGCACCTGCCCAATCTGTTGCGGTCAGAGTCTTGCTAAATACAACGGATCCATTTGCATCAACCAAGTAGAAAGTACCATTCTTAACAGCTGCTTCTACTGCGGTAGCATCCTCTCTTTTGTCTGTTCCATCAGGTAGTGCAGTTCTTGTACCATTGCTAGTAGGAGTCTGTACAGCCAATGTCATATAGAAACCTTTTACCTGTGACTGTGTACCTGCGCCACCACCTAAATCATCATTGTTACTGCAGCTTGAGAAAGATAACGCTGCTGCTGATACCAAGCTCATTGCGAGCAAATTCATTTTCTTCATAATCTTTTACTTATTAAGTGTTATACAAATTTTTTAGTTTGAGTTGCGAAATGGACGGGTCTCTCAGACCTCATCACTGGCTTCGCCCGGGGTAATCAAATACTATTCTTTCTTTTCTTGTTCTTAAATTAAATTTTTTAGTTTATATTAATATTATTGTTTATTCTTTTACTTATACTTAATTCAAGTCTCGCAAGTTCAGGAGTTAAAGAAGTCAAGGAGTTATCGCTCCCTACGGTCGCTGAGGAGTTAAGACAACAGTCTTTTTGGCGTGTTTTTTAAGCAGTAAGACATACGTCTTAACTCCTTAACTTCTTTAACTCCTTTAACTTCCTGATATGCATTACTTAAAAATCAAACTCTTATTCCACAATCTTGTTCAGCTTGTTGAGATTCTCCTGAGCACCCTTCAAGCCTCCGGCTACTGCCTTCTGGAAGTACTGCTTGGCAGCTTCGTAATCCTCATTGAGAACGGCGAGGCAACCACGGGCATTATCTACTTCGGCACCGGTGCCAGCCTTCTTCAGGTACTTCTCTGCGCTTACCTTGTCACCTCTGTCGATGGCAGCAAGGGCTGCATTCAGATTGGCGAGCTTATCTTCTGGGAACATCTTCACGGCTGTGTCGAATACATTGTTGTACTCTTCGCTTCCCTTCGGATAACTGTTTGCCACCATGTACATCTCCTGGAGAGAGAGCTTCTGCGGACGGGTATTGATCACTCTGCGAGCCTCTTCGAGGTTGAATGCCTTCACGTCGTACTCGATGGTGTAATCTGTGCGGCGCAAGCTTGGCCAAACCTTGTCAACGAGGAATCGGAATGCCTCACCAGCCTTGGCTGCGAGCGTCTGTTCCTTCTGGTCAGGAGTCATATCGCTGTTGATGATCTTGAGAGCAGCTTCCTTCTGAGGGATGTTGTGACTCTTGATGTACTCCAGTGTTCCTGCCCAATCCTCAGCTGTAGATTCTACCTTGAAGAGCTTCTTGTCGATAGGGTAGGTCTTCAACAGATAGTTGTAGAGAGCCTGGGTACGGTTGCGAGACAGCTTGTTGTTGTTGGCATAACTGCCGTCAGGAGAAGCATATCCGTGGAGGGTAATGGAAGTGATGGTTACATCAGGGTCGTTCTTCACGAGGTCGAGCGTCTGCTTGATGGTAGCCAATTCATTGGTATTGTTACCGAGATCCTTCACGATATCCCACTTGTTGATGCGGAAGTTGAGTCTAGCCGAACCGTTTTCCTGTCTGATCTTCACAGCCTCCGCCTTTGGCTGCTGATAAGCCTGATAGAGCTGCTGAGGAGTAACGAGCGCCTCGCCATTGTTGGTGAGCAGGTTTTCTGCCAGCAGTTTCTGGTTACATCCGCATGCATCATTGCTGATGGCGAAGTTGGAGTTCTTCATCCAGTCCTGGTAAGGAGTGGAGTAAGCGTAACGGAGCGTCTGTGGCTCCTTGTTTTCACGCTTGGCAACGATGAGCGGGTTCTGGGTAGCGGTCTTCTTGGTACGCTGGTAGTAGATGTATCTCTTGTTACCCATCACCTCCACAGCCGGGAGCTTGAGCGTATCCTCACCCTTATATAAAATAGGTGTAAAGATGAGACCCTTGTTGCTTGCCAGTTTCACGTCATCGAGATTGAGGTCCATATAGACGTTCACCTTATTGCCTTTCTTCTTGATTTCCTTGTTGAGGACTTTCATATCCTTGGCAGCCTGTTCCTGAGCGATAGCGTTAGTGCTAAACAGAATGCTGAGGGCGACGGCTCCAAGTGTCTTGTTTAAAATCTTATATGTATTCATAATCTTCAGTTTTTACTTATTAATATAATAATGTATCATGAATTAGAAGACATACACCAGATTGAGTGCCGCCTTGGTAGGTCCTACGTAGTGATGCGCCTTGTCTTTCTCGAGTTTCTCACCACACTGTGGGCATTCGTATTTATCCGATTTCGAATAAACGTATCCCACTCCGAGTTCAGCCTCGAAGTTCCAATGCTTGGAGAGAGCCCAGGTATAACCGTATGCAACACCTGCACCTACGAACCAACCTTCGTATCTGTAATCTTTCAATTTGGAGAAGTCGGTACCGAGGAACTTGAAGTCAAGATCTACGTTACCTATGTTATGAGAACCTCCGAGGGCGTGGAAGCCGATGAAGGAGCCCATCATCTTATTGCAGAACCAGTATCTAGCTTCTGGTTGAACAAGCCAGTGCTGCCACTTCTTGTTCTTGGAAAATGTCCACGGGTTGTAGTTGCCGGATACATCCAAGGTCCATTTTGGGGAAAGGCCGAATTCGAAGCCGAGGTTCATGGTGCTTGTAGCATCATAAAGGAGGTTCGTCTTCAAGGCCACCTTCTGAGCGACGGCTGGGCAGATGAAGCTACCTACAGCCAGTAGCGCAATTAAAATCCTTCTGTTCATACTTAAAATCTTTTAATGATTTAAGAATGACAAATGGTCTCTCTAGAGAAACGCATCATCATCTTTTACTTATACTTATACTTATACTTTTTCTTTTTCTTAATTTCCTTTTCCTTCCATTCAATAGGCTTGAAACTAGACTTTATTTATTAAAGAATAGTAAGTCTATCATTTACTCTTCTTCTACTCATCATCATCTTTATCATCTACTCCTCTGTTCTTAGATGCCTGTTGGCAACTTTGGGGTTTGATTGGAAGCTCGGGCTTGAAACCGCGAACTTTGTTTTTACGATTGCAAAGATAGCGTCTTTTTCGATTGCTGCCAAGAAAAATGTGCCTAAAAATGCTGATACCGAATAAAAACCGCATGAATGAAACACTGAAAAACCCTGAAAAATGCTTTTTCTCATCTGTTTTTTGCTTTTTTATCCACTTTTTTATCTGTTTTCTTAGAGTTTTTCGATTTTTAGTAGTAATTTTGCAACTGAGAAGAATAAGTTGGTAAATCATCAATGAATTCAGGACTCAGAGGTCCTGAAAGATATGCAAAGTGCCCCAAGCGGGCAAGACTTTGATTATAATAAATATAAACGACTGTTTAAATTATAAGTAAATTGAAAGCAAATAATGAAAGCTAAGAACAAACTTTGGGATTGGTGTTTGCGCTTGGAACATCATTTATGCCCTGACTACTGTGGAGTGGTGGATCGCCGAAGGGTGATTGCCTTCGTCCTTTTGACTCTGGTAGAGATGCTCATTATTCCCTACCACTTCCTTTTGTTTTACATGATGAAAGCATGGGGGGGGCATGTTCTGTAATGTAGTCCATACCCTTGCACTGGCGCTGCTGATGTATGTGGTGCTGAAGCGCAAGGTGGTATTCAAGACCGGCATCTCCCTGCTCTATATCCTCGTATTCGTGAAGCTGGCGATAGACAGTATGCTCTGTCTGCACTATCAGGGTGACCGGGACAACCTGAGCGTGATGAGCAATATCTTCATCATGTTTATACTCGCCATTACCGCCCAGAGCCAGCAGCTCAACCGTACCACTCTCGGCTTTACCATCGCTCTGCTGCCAGTGGTAGCGGTAGCCATCTCGCATACGCAGATCTCCGTGCTGCTCTTCAGCATCAAGGCAGTTCTGGTTGGTTTCCTGATGATCTTTTATGTTTGGCTCTATAACTGGGAACCAGTCATGGTCAAGGAACTCAGACAGCCCAAGCAGATGAGGGAAGAAGAGAAGAAGGCACTGCACATGCTTGCCGACCTGAAGGATGAAGAGATGGATATAGCGGTAAACCTGCTGAGCCGACTGAGCCCGGAGCAGCAGAAGAATATCCTGCACCGTGCCGCAGAACTGTTGAAGACCAGCGAACTGAGCAAGAAGGCTTGGGATCTGGTATGTGCCGACCTTACCAACAGTGAGAGGGTGATCTGCCAGATGGTGCTGGAAGGTAAGATGCTGAAGGAAATCTGCATCGAACTGAACAAGAGTGAATCGAACATCACCAGCCAGCGCAGCCATATCCGCAAGAAACTGAATATGGACCGCAAGGACGACCTTCGACGTGAACTGGAAAAGCGCTTCTATGAAGCCAGAAATTCACTGGAAGCATAGTATAAAAGAATGCAGAAAGGGTGTGCTCACACGAGCACACCCTTTCTGCATTCTTATACTTTTCCAATCTTATTCTTCCATTCTGAGGAATGCCTTCGGCAGGTAATCGATGAGATCGCTGGCGATGAGGCTTTCCTTGCCCAGGTCCTTGATGGCGAGGTCGCCGGCAAGACCATGAAGGTACATACCGATGCGGGCAGCATCTGCCTGCTTGTAGCCGCGAGCCAGAAGAGCGGTGATGATGCCTGTAAGCACATCGCCACTGCCCGCCGTAGCCATACCGCTGTTGCCCGTAGAGCAGAACTCCACCTTACCATCCGGATGACAGAGGGCAGAGAAATGTCCCTTCAGCAAGATGTAGCCGTGCAGACGGTCGGCAAGTTCGCATGCCTTGTAGAGGCGCTCGGTGCAGTTGCTGCTGGTGATGCCAGCCAGACGGTCAAGCTCCCTAGGATGTGGAGTGAAGATGAGGTTCTTAGGCAACTGCTGCATCCAGGCACGGTGACTGGCAAGGATGTTGAGTGCATCGGCATCCACCACAACCGGACAGGTGCATCTTCTGAGCTGGGCAATCAGGGCGATGGCTGTCGCCTCGCTGGTTCCCAGTCCCGGACCGATGCCCATGGCGTGGTAATCTTCCGTATCTACCGGTTCGCTGAAGATGGTTTCCTCTGTATCCATCTGCAGTACTGCCTCGGGCACGGAAATCTGCATGATCTCGTAGTTTCTCTTAGGCGTATGGGTAATCACCTTTCCCACACCCGTTCTGAGGCAGGCTCTGGTGGCAAGGACCGAAGCGCCTGACATGCCGTAGCTGCCTGCGATGAGGAGCGCCGTGCCCATGCTGCCCTTGTGGGCGAAGTCGCCGCGAGGCTTCAGAAGCTGGCGGATGTCCTTCTCCTCGAGGATGCTGCAACGGCTCTCGGTGCGCTGGATGAACTCTGGGGAGAGCCGGATATCAAGCACCTTGATTCTGCCCAGGTACTGCTGGTTGTCTGCCATCATCATCGACAGCTTCTTCTGCTGCAGGGTGAGGGTGAGGTCGGCACGGATGATGTTGGCGCTGATGTTGTAGGAATTATCCTCGCTCATCAGGCCGGAAGGCAGGTCGATGCTCACGATCTTTGCCGCACTCTGGTTGATGTATTTCACCATGGCAGCGAATCCGCCCGCCAGCGGCTTGTTGAGTCCGCTGCCGAAGAGACCATCCACCACGAGCATTCCCGCCTCGAGCTGAGGAGGGTCGAAGTTGACGGTGACCTCTGTAAACTGCTTGACGCGCTTACCCTCAATGAGTCGTTTCTTGTTGGTGGCACAGTCGGCAGAAAGCTTGTTGTGCACATTGAACAGGAATACACTCACTCCATATCCGTCTTCGCTGAGAAGGCGTGCCACGGCAAGTGCATCACCCCCATTGTTTCCCGGACCGGCGAAGACCACGACCGGCGTTCTGTTAGACCATTCCTGCTCGATGGCACGGGTGAGCGCCTTTGCCGCCCTCTCCATCAGGTTGAGCGATGTGATCGGCTCATGCTCAATGGTGTATTTATCCAGCTCATGTATCTGAGCACTAGTGAATATTTTCATATATTAATGTATGTTATGTCCGATTATCTGATTATTTTAATGCAAAAGTACTAAAAAAAGTCGATGAATGGATGAAGTTTCACGATTTTTTCGTAATTTTGCAGAAAATATTATATCATCAAGACTATGGGCATAGTAAAAATCAAGGATAAGACCTTCAAGACCTCCATTCCAGAGGCAGATATTCTGAAGAAGGTACAGGTCGTTGCCGACCGATTGAACCAGGATTATGCGGACAAGACTCCGGTGTTCCTGGCTGTGTTGAATGGTTCGTTTATCTTCGCTGCCGATCTGATGCGAATGATTACGGTACCAAGCGAGATTTCTTTTGTGAAGTATGCTTCCTACGAGGGCACCAGTTCTACCGGCAGCATGAAGACCCTGATGGGTCTGAACCAGGATCTTACCGGTCGCCACGTGGTGATCGTGGAGGACATCGTGGATTCCGGCTTTACCATGGCTCACATGATCGAGGATCTGAAGAAGAAGAATCCTGCCAGCATCGAGATCTGCTCACTCCTCGTGAAGCCGGGCAATCTGAAGGTGGATCTGGACATCAACTATGCCGTAATGGAAATCCCTAACGATTTCATCGTAGGATATGGATTAGATTATGACCAAGAAGGCAGAAACCTCCGCGACATCTACACGATTGTAGAAGAATAGGGGGCGAAGTATGTGGGAGAAAATTAGTGATTATTGCTTGGATGTCTCCAAGTACTTCTTGACTGCTGTATTTGTTACTTCGATGATGCAGGATCTCAATGATGTTCGTTGGATGCTGTATGTTATCAGCGGATTAATAGCAATTATATTGTTTATAGCAGGTATTTATATTAGGAAGAATAAAAAAGATAACGATAAAAAGAAGAAATAATGGCAAATTTAAGTTTGATGGCTTTTAGCAGCCTATTATTGGATATTCCTTTTTTGGGTACATACATTATTTTGGCTATGGTGGGAATCCCTGCTATAGTATTCTTATTATTTGTTATGACTCCCAAAGGAAAGCAATGGTTTAACAGTATAAATTAAGTTTCTGACACAACATAAAACAATTTATATATATTAAGGTAAAAATGAAAAATATCGTAATTTTCGGTGCTCCAGGTGCTGGTAAAGGTACTCAGAGCGACAAGATGATCGAGAAATATGGTCTCGGTCACATTTCTACAGGTGATGTACTCCGTAATGAAATCAAGAACGGTACAGAACTTGGTAAGACTGCTAAGGGTTATATCGACAATGGTCAGTTGATTCCAGACGAGTTGATGATCGACATCCTCGCAAGCGTATATGA
>ERZ1504442.215-NODE-215-length-15166-cov-5.625438_pt1 | contig 15166 bp, 7 predicted proteins | sample MGYA00574803_ERZ1504442 | MGnify/ENA primary metagenome ERZ1504442 (study PRJEB39906, sample SAMEA3182106) | gut metagenome | biome: human; feature: gut; material: Stool; isolation source: human stools | place: Canada | collected 2013-02-26 ...
GAGCGCGAACTCTATCGCCAGCTCATCACCGTATCGGGTGTGGGAGGCAATACGGCGAGAATGATTCTCTCGTCGATGTCGCCAAGTGAACTCTGCAATGTGATTTCTACAGGTAACGAGAAGATGCTGAAGACCGTGAAGGGTATCGGATTGAAGACCGCCCAGCGCATCATCATCGACCTGAAGGATAAGATCGTGAGTCTGGGCATCGCCGATGAGCTGCCGGCTAATGGCGGTAATGTGGTGATGGTGAACAATGGGGTCAAGGATGAGGCTGTCAGTGCCCTCACCATGCTCGGTTTCTCGCCGGCACCTTCTGCCAAGGTTGTTGTGGATATCCTGAAGGCGCAGCCTGATCTGCCGGTAGAGCAGGTTGTAAAGCTTGCCTTGAAGCAAATTAAATAACTTCTGGCTGAAGCAAATCCAGTAACTTTATGAAGGGGCAAAGAATCTTTTATTTTTTGATGGCTTGGCTGATGGTGGCAACCTTCGGCTACGCCCTCGCTTTGCCTTTTCCGCAGCAAGACAAGAAGCTTCCAAAGCACCAGCCCATTCAGGTGGATGAGGATACGATTCCTGATACCCTGCTGCATCCCCGTTGGAAAATCCAGCTTACCCAACCTTATTCCCTGAGCGATCTCTATCAGAGTCCGCTCGACCTCAAGCGTCCTGATGCCCTCCGGTATCAGGTCATCTACAATGATACCCTCAACCGTTATGTCATCGGCAACCGGATGGGCAATACCTGGCTTTCGGCTCCCATCATGCTCACTCCGGATGAATATATGAAATGGACGGAACAGAACGAGCGCAATGCCTTCTATCGCCAGAAGAACGATGAAATCTATCAGGCGAAGGGCAAGGAGAAGTTCGATTTCTCTGATATGCACTTCGATCTGGGACCTGCCGAGAAAATCTTCGGTCCCGGTGGAATCCGTGTCAAGACCCAGGGTACTGCCGAATTGAAGTTTGGTATCAACAAGAAGAATATCGACAACCCGTCGCTGCCTATCCGCAACCGCAAGACCACGATGATGAACTTTGATGAGAAGATCAATCTCAACGTGAATGGAAAGGTGGGCGATAAAATGGACCTCAACCTGAATTACAACACCGATGCCACCTTCGACTACGATGCCCAGAACATGAAACTGAAGTATGATGGCAAGGAAGATGAGATTATCAAGCTGGTTGAGGCGGGCAATGTATCCTTTCCCAGCAACTCCTCGCTCATCAAGGGCGCCAGCAGTCTTTTCGGTGTAAGAACCGATATGCAGTTTGGCAAGCTCAAGCTGCAGACGGTGTTCTCGCAGAAGAAGTCGGCTTCCAAGAGTGTATCGAGCCGGGGTGGCGTGCAGCTTACTCCCTTCGAGCTTAATGTGGCAGATTACGAGGAAAACCGCCACTTCTTCCTCTCTCAGTATTTCCGCAGTCATTATGATGCCTGGATGCAGAAACTGCCGAATCTGCTGACGGGTATCACCATCAACCGTGTGGAAATCTGGGTAACCAACAAGACGGGAACCACCACGAATACCCGAAACATCATCGCCCTGACCGACCTGGGAGAAAACGAGAAGGTGAGCAACCCGATGTGGGGAGCAGGAGGAACGATGGTGCCGGCTAACCAGGCGAATACCGAGTATGCATCGATGACAGGTCAGTTTGCCGCTGCCCGTGACATCAACCAGACAGCCTCTGTTCTGGAAGGTGGCGGACTGATAGGCGGCAGCGATTTCGAGAAGCTGGAGAGTGCCCGTCTGCTCAATTCCTCTGAATATACCGTGAACCAGGCGATGGGATATGTTTCGCTGAAGTCTGGTCTTCAGACCGACCAGGTTCTTGCCGTGGCATACGAATATACCTATGGCGGAGTGACCTATCAGGTGGGCGAGTTTGCCTCGGATATCACCGATACCAAGCAGGCTCTCTTCGTGAAGTCGCTGAAGAATACCAGTTGCAATCCACAGCAGGGCAACTGGGACCTGATGATGAAGAACGTATATTATCTCTCTTCGCAGGTGGAAAAGGATAAGTTCCGCCTCGATGTGAAATATCAGAGTGATACAACGGGTGTCTATGTCAACTACATTCCGGAAACGCAGGTGAAGAACCAGCCTATCATCCGTGTGCTGGGTGCCGACCGACTCGATAACAACAACAAGGCGCGCAGCAATGGCTACTTCGATTATGTAGAGGGCTATACCGTATCGAATGGTCGCGTGTTCATGCCGAAGGTGGAACCGTTCGGCAGTTATATGCAGGATTATCTCGTGAAGAAGGGCGTGTCTGAGGAGCAGGCTGAGAAGTATGCCTTCACCGAGCTCTATGACAGTACGAAGACCATCGCCAGGCAGATAGCCGAAAAGAATAAGTATCTCATCGTGGGACAGTTCAAGGGCTCGGCAGCCAATGTCATCTCCCTCGATGCCTACAATGTGCCGCTGGGGTCGGTAGTGGTGACGGCAGGTGGCGTTACCCTGAAGGAGGGTACCGACTACTCGGTGGATTACAATGCCGGAGAGGTGACCATCCTCAACCAGAGCATCATCGATGCCGGTACGGCGGTCAACGTCTCCCTGGAGAGCAATACCGATTACGGGCAGATGAGAAAGACGATGGTAGGATTCAACTGGGAGTATGAATTCTCCAAAAATTTCCAGATCAGTGGAACCTTGCAGCATCTCTCGGAACAGGCGCTCACCAATAAGGTGGCGATGGGCAGCGAACCGCTGAAGAATACGCTCTGGGGCATCAACCTGAACTGGAAGAAGGAGAGCCAATGGCTTACCAACATGCTCGACAAGATACCGTTCCTGCATCTCACCCAACCTTCCTACATCTCCTTCAAGAGTGAGTTTGCCCAGCTTCTGGCGGGCGAGGCAGGAGGAGTGCAGGACAATGCTTCGTATCTTGATGACTTCGAGAATACCAAGGGAACCATCGATGTGATGACTCCTACTTCGTGGGTTATCTCCAGTGTGCCGTCGCTTAACTTCAAGGATGATTACAATGACAAGACGGGGTTGACCAGCGGTTTCCATCGTTCCCGCCTTGCCTGGTACACCATCGATCCGCTCTTCACCCGAAGGGGAAGTTCGCTCACTCCGGGTCATATCAAGAGCGACCTCAAGCAGTTGAGCAACCACTATGTGAGAGAGGTGTATGTAAAGGAGCTTTTCCCTCTGCGCCAGCAGAGCACCTATCAGGGAGCCACCAGCACCCTGAGTGTTCTCAATCTGGCTTACTATCCATCGGAGCCGGGACCTTACAACTTCAATGTATCCGATCTGCAGTCGGATGGTACCCTTGCCAACCCGTCCCGCAACTGGGGTGGAATGATGCGCAAGCTGGATACCAACGATTTCGAGCAGGCAAACGTGGAGTATATCGAGTTCTGGATGCTCGATCCGTTCATCTATTCCCGAGAGCAATCGGATGCAGCCGACTATGGTGGCGACTTCTACATCAACCTGGGCGAGGTGAGCGAGGATATCCTGCGGGATGGCAAGAAGTTTTATGAGAGCGGAATGCCAGTGGATGGCAGCAACAGCTTCACCTATACGCAGTGGGGTAAGATTCCTACGCAGAGCACCGTGACATACGCATTTGCCACCACCAGCGGAAGCCGTGCCCTGCAGGATGTGGGATTCAATGGTCTGACCGATGCCGAAGAGCAGGAATTCTACAAGAGTGCCTATCTCAACCAGATACAGGGCAAGGTGAACCAGGCGGTGTTCGACAGTATCTTTGCCGACCCAGCCCGGGATAACTATCACTATTTCAGAGGCTCTGACTGGGATGAGATGCGCGCGCCCATCCTTCACCGATACAAGTACATCAACAACCCTCAGGGCAATTCGCCTGACAGCGAAAGCCGTACCGAGAGTTATGATACCTCCTATAAATCGACACCGGATGTGGAGGATATCAACCAGGACTATACGCTGAACGAATATGAGAAGTATTTCCAGTATCACGTCAGCATCCGACCGGAAGATCTCGTGGTGGGCAGCAACTTCATCGTGGATAAGCGCGAATACACCCAGACTTGGCGAGACAACACGAAATCCACGGTTACCTGGTATCAGTTCCGCATTCCTGTGGATGAGTTTGAGAAGCGCCAGGGAAACATCAATGATTTCTCCAGCATCCGCTTCATGCGAATGTTCCTCACCAACTTCAAGAAGCCTATCGTGCTCCGTTTCGGTACGCTCGACCTGGTGCACAGCAAGTGGCGTACCTACGACCAGCCGTTGGGTGCAGCCAGTGGCGGAACCTTGGAGGCGAGTGCAGTCAGTCTGGAGGAAAATGCCGAGAAGACACCGGTCAACTATGTGCTTCCTCCGGGTATCAGCCGTGAACAGGACCCATCGCAGCCACAGCTTGTCGAGGCAAACGAGCAGGCTCTGAGTCTGGTGGTGAAGGATCTGACCCATGGCGAGGCAAAGGCGGTATATAAGAACTCAACCCTCGATCTCCGCCAGTACAAGCGCATCCAGATGTTTACCCATGCCAATGCCCTGGAGCAGAACGCCACCAATCTGAAGAACGACCAGCTGGCGGTCTTCATCCGTCTGGGCAGCGACTATAAGAACAATTACTATGAGTATGAGATTCCGCTCAAGCTGACCGAACCTCGCAACAATTATAACCGCAACAGTTCTGCCGACAGAAAGCTGGTCTGGCCGGAGGAGAATATGCTCAATGTAAACCTGAGCGTATTTACCAGCCTCAAGAAGGAGCGCAACAAGGCGAAGGCTGCTGGCATGGCTTCCTATATGGCACCTTATATGATGATGGATGCAGAACATCCGGGCAACCGGATTACCATCGTGGGCAATCCGAGCCTGGGAGAGGTAAAGACGCTGATGATAGGTGTGAGAAACAATTCGGATGAGGTGAAGAGCGGAGAAGTCTGGGTCAACGAGCTCCGGCTTCTGGAGCATAACAACAAGGGAGGATGGGCTGCCAATGCCAATCTGAACGTGCAGCTCTCCGACCTGGGTAGCGTGAATGCTACCGGCCGCTATATGAGCGAAGGCTTCGGCGGTCTGGAAGACGGCGTGGCTAGCCGCAGCACCGATAATTATGGTGCCTATAGCGTGACCACCTCGTTGGAGATGGGTAAGTTCTTCCCCGACAAGGCGAAGGTAAGCATACCTTTATATTATAGTGTGACGAAGGAGAAGACCTCTCCGAAATACAATCCGCTGGATACGGATATGGAACTGAAGGATGCGCTGGATGCCGCCGGTTCGAAGGCTGAGCGGGACTCTATCGAGAACATCGCCGTGACCAAAGTCACCCAGACCAACTTCTCGGTATCCAATGCCCGGGTAGGTATCGCCACCCGTCGTCATCCGATGCCTTACGATCCAGCCAACTTCTCGTTTACCTACAGTCATGCCCATCAGCATACCACGGGTGAGACCACGGTCTTCGAGAATCGGGACAACTGGCGCGGAGCCCTGGATTATTCCTGGACACCGGTCTATAAGGCGTGGGAACCTTTCAAGAAGTGGAAGAACAAGAGCAAGTGGCTCGACATCCTGAAGCGGTTCGGATTAAACTGGCTGCCTCAGAACATCGCCTTCAATACGGAGATGATGCACGAGACCTATGAGCTGCAGGAACGCGATATGGAGAGTACGCTCAATTCGCAGCTGCCGCTCACCGTGAGCGACCAGTTTCTCTGGAACCGCGAGTTCTCTCTGCGCTGGGATCTGACCAAGAACCTGCACATGAACTTCCAGAGTGCCACCCATGCACAGGTAGATGTGCCTTATCCGGATGTGAATGCTGATCTCTATGCCGACCAGTATCATGCCTGGAAGGATTCGGTGTATCGGAGTTCGGTATGGCAGAGTGTGAAGAGCTGGGGTACGCCGCTCGACTACAGTCAGAACTTCACGGCATCCTATAAGTTGCCTATCCATCTGCTGCCAGTCTTCGACTGGGTGAATACCGATGCCTCCTACAACGCCAACTATACTTGGGAGCGAGGTACGGAGGATGAGAACGGCAACTCGTATGGCAACACCATCAACACCCAGCGCGAGCTGACGATTAACGGAAGCTTCGACCTGGTGCGCCTCTACAACCACATCCCATTCCTCAAGAAGGCGAATGACCGATTCAACCGCTCGATAAGCAGGAGTGAGATAGAGAGGAAGAAGAAGGAGAAGGAAGCCAGACGGAAGAATCAGGTAGATCTGGCGAAGGCGCTTCCGAAAAACAGGAAGGCTTTCGAGAAGGAAATCACCCTCCTGCCGGATACTACCCTGCTCATCAGACATGGCAAGAACAGCAAGCGACTCATCATTTCTGCTAAGACGGAGGATGGAAAGGTGTATCATCTGAAATACAAAAAGGTGGATAACAACCAGATCCGTATCAAGTCGAAGGTGGATAGCATGATGAAGCTGAAGATTACGGTGATGCCGAAAGATCCGCTCGATAACGAAAGATGGTATCGGACTGCCCAGACGGCAGCCCGACTGGCAATGATGCTGCGCAAGGTGAGCTTCACCTACCGCAACAACTATCAGATGCTTCTGCCGGGCTTTACTCCTAACGTGGGTGATGCCTTCGGACAGAAGAAAGTGGGAACGATGGCGCCGGGACTGGATTTCGCCTTCGGACTGGTGGATGACAGCTATATAGGAAAGGCAAGAGACAACGACTGGCTGCTCTGCAACGACTCGATCGCTACGCCGGCTACTACCAGCAAGACCGAGAATCTGCAGCTGCGTGCCACCCTGGAACCAGTCAGGGATTTCAAGATAGACCTTTCTGCCACCCGCACCATGACCACGCAAAAGAGCATACAGTATATGTATGAGGGTACACCGACCACCCAGAGCGGAACTTTCCAGATGACTACCATCTCGCTGAGTTCGGCTTTCGAGGGAATCGGAAATGCCAACAGTGGTTATCGCAGCAGGACTTTCGAGAAGTTTGTCGGCTCGCTCGATGGTTTCCGCCAGCGGGTGGAGTCGCAGTATGCTGGAACGGTATATCCTGTGGGTTCTACCTTGGGTGGAGGCAAGTATGATGCTTCCCGCACACCGGTTAATCCGTATAGTGGTGATGTGATGATTCCTGCATTCCTCAATGCCTATACCTCGATGGGCGGCAGTTCGCTCTCCATCTTCCCGGCATTGAGCCGGCTCTTGCCAAACTGGACGGTGCGCTATAGTGGCTTGGGCAAGTTGCCTTGGTTCCGTGATCACTTCAAGAGTGTGAACATCAACCACGCCTACAAGAGCATCTTTGCCGTGGGCAGCTATAGCAGCTACAGTACCTATCAGGAGTATATGAATGGTCTGGGCTTCGTGACGGATGCCTCTACGGGCAATCCATCGCCTAGCAGCATGTTCAATGTTTCGCAGGTGAGCATCAACGAGGCATTCTCGCCATTGCTCGGTATGGATGTTACGCTGAACAACAATATGACTATCAAGGGTGAGTATCGCCAGACCCGAGTGCTGAACCTCAGTATGACGAGTGTACAGGTGAACGAGGCGCTGAGCAAAGACTGGGTGGTAGGTATGGGCTATCGCATCAACAATTTCAATCTCTTCGGTGCTCCAAAGGCACACAAGGTGAAGGGAAGAACGGGTGCCCAACAAAACAGCGGAAACGGAAGCAAGGGCAAGAATCAGACCCGGAACTATGGTCCTAATCACGACCTGAACTTGCGTCTCGACTTCAGTTTCCGCAAGCAGGCAGCCATCGTCCGTGATATAGCCACGATGACGAGCAGCGCCAGCAGCGGCAACAATGCCCTGAAGCTGAGTTTCACGGCTGATTATACCTTGAGCAAGATGCTCACCATGAGTTTCTACTATGATCGCCAGACCAATACGCCGCTCTTGTCGAGCAGCAGTTATCCTACCACCACGCAGGATTTCGGTCTGAGCATCAAGTTCTCGCTGACGAGATAGGCAGAATATTCTTGAAAATAAAAAAAGCTCGAATGCATCAAACATTCGAGCTTTTTTTCTATCTTATTCTTTCTTCATTATTTCTTGTCGTAAGCGTGAACAGGGTAGTCGATGGTATAGTGAAGACCACGGCTCTCCTTGCGCTCTATTGCCATGCGGGTGATGAGGTAACCTACATTGATCATGTTGCGGAGCTCGCAGAGCTCCTTGCTCACCTTGACACGCTTGAAGAGATTCTCGGTCTCTTCGTAAAGAAGGTCGAGGCGGTCCCAGGCACGCTTCAAGCGAAGGTCGCTACGAACGATACCTACATAGTTGCTCATACATTCGCCAACTTCCTTGACGCTCTGGGTAATCAAAACCTTCTCCTCGTTGGTCAGGGTACCCTCGTCGTTCCAGGCAGGAACCTTCTCGTTGAAATCGTATTCATCCACATGCTCCAGACTGTGCTTGGCAGCTGTCTCTGCATAAACCACAGCCTCGATGAGCGAGTTGCTGGCAAGACGGTTGCCACCATGCAGACCGGTGCAAGAGCACTCGCCCAAGGCATAGAGGCGGTTGATGCTTGAACAGCCGTTCAGATCTACCTTGATACCACCACACATATAGTGAGCAGCAGGACGAACCGGGATATAATCCTTGGTAATATCGATGCCGATGCTGAGACACTTGGCATAGATGTTAGGGAAGTGACGCTTGGTCTCCTCAGGATTCTTGTGGGTTACATCCAGGCAGACATGATCCAATCCGTGAATCTTCATCTCCTTATCGATGGCACGTGCCACGATATCACGAGGAGCCAGACTCAGACGCTCATCATATTTCTCCATGAAGCTCTCGCCGTTAGGCAGACGCAGGATGCCGCCGTATCCACGCATTGCCTCAGTGATGAGGAATGCAGGGTGGGTCTCTCCTGGATGATAGAGGGCTGTAGGGTGGAACTGTACGAACTCCATATCTGCTACGGTACCCTTGGCACGGTAAACCATCGCCTCGCCATCACCGGTAGCGATGACTGGGTTGGTAGTAGTCTGATAAACGGCACCACATCCACCGGTACACATCACGGTAACCTTGCTCAGATAGGTATCCACCTTCTGGGTGTCAGGATTCAGAACGTAGGCTCCGTAACAGTTAATATAAGGTGTACGGCGGGTAACACGGGCACCCAAGTGGTGCTGAGTGATGATTTCTACAGCGAAATGATTTTCCTTGATATCGATGTCTGGGCAGTTGCGCACAGCCTCCATCAGACCGCGCTGGATTTCAGCACCTGTATCATCTGCGTGATGAAGAATGCGAAACTCGCTGTGTCCGCCCTCACGGTGAAGATCGAACTTGCCATCCTGCTGCTTGTCGAAGTTGACACCCCACTGCACGAGCTCCTTGATCTGCTCTGGTGCCATGGTGACAACCTGCTTCACAGCCTGATAGTCGCTGATGTAATCACCAGCGATCATAGTATCCTGTATGTGCTTGTCGAAGTTATCTACTTCCAAGTTGGTAACTGACGCCACACCACCTTGTGCAAATGAAGTGTTTGCCTCATCGAGTGAGGTTTTGCAGATCATACACACTTTACCTTTATGCGCTCTGGCTACTTTCAGAGCGTAACTCATACCGGCAACTCCTGAGCCGATAATCAGAAAATCATACTTATAAACCATGTGAGTTTATTCTAATAATGCTTAATTGTTTGCAAAAGTACTAATTTCTCTTTAAAAAGAGTAATAAGAGAGGGATTTTTTGTAATTTTGCAGCGAATTTTAAGGTAATATAGTCTTTTAGACTATCAAATAGTAGCTGAAAACGCTATTTTAAAGATAAAAGAACGAGATATGGCAGATAGAACTTTTCATAAGCGCTTCAATACGACGGCTCGTGTTGGAGTGGTGGTTTTCGCCCTCCTGGCAGGATATTTCTTCTGGGTCAAGATGGCGATTATTGGCATTTTCGTTGCCATCATCATTGTGGGTATGATCGAGCGTATTCTGAATACCACCTATACATTCAAGAAGGTGAAACCTATCGACCGAGATGACGAGATGGAATATCTCATCATCAACGAAGGCAGGTTCTCTTCCAACAGGAATGTGCCGGTATGCGACATCACCAGCGTGCATACCGCCAAGACCTTTCTGGGATTGGATCATTGTCTGGTAATAGAATACGGACATCATAATATGGTAACGGTGCAGCCCGATAATGAAGAGGCTTTCGAGAAAGCAATTAGTAAAAGACAATGAAAAAGATTATATATATGATGATGAGCTTTATCATGGCTACGCTCATGGCGATGCCGGTGAAGGCTCAGGATGTGATTGAAGGAGAAGTGGTGGAGCCGCAGGACGACACGGAAGTGACCGACTCCACGATGTTGGATTCCCTGGCTGCCGATACTTTGAAGCTGCCTTGGCCCGAATCGGTGCAGGTAGGTATCGGCAAACTCTTGGAAAGTAAGATGTTTGAGACATCGCAGGTGGGGATCATGGTCTGGGATATGGATGCTGATTCCTGCATCTACAAGCACAACGAACGACAGCTGATGCGCCCGGCAAGTACGATGAAGCTCTTGACAGCTATCACCGCACTTGACAAGTTGGGTGGTTCCTATCAGTTCAAGACTCTGTTGAAATATACCGGAACCATCGAGGATGGTGTGCTGACGGGTGATGTTTACTGTGTGGGAGGTATGGATCCCCGTTTCAACAGTGATGACCTGACGGCATTTGTCAACAGTCTCAAGGATATGGGTGTGGATACCATTCGGGGTAATGTATATGCCGACCGTTCGATGAAGGATGCGGCATTGCTGGGCGAAGGCTGGTGCTGGGATGATGATAATCCTGTACTTTCGCCATTGGTGTTCTCCCGCAAGGACATTTTCATGGACCGTTTCCTGGCTAAGTTGAAGGATGCAGGCATCGAATATGAGGAGATGTATGCCTCTTCCAAGACCTGTCCTGCCAATGCCTTTACTATCTGTACCCGTTTTCATACCATGGACCAGGTACTGCATAAGATGATGAAGGAGAGTGACAATCTCTATGCCGAGTGCATGTATTACCAGATTGCGGCTTCTACGGGCAACCGTCCGGCAAGTGCCAAGAGCGCCCGCAACGTGGAACGGCAGTTAATCAATAAGCTGGGACTGGATGCTTCCCGCTACAGACTGGCAGATGGTTCGGGCTTGTCGCTCTATAACTATCTCAGTGCCGAGCTGGAGGTGATGATGCTCCGTTATGCTTTCCGCAATGATAACATCAAGCAGCATCTGATTCATTCCTTGCCTATAGCAGGTGTGGATGGAACCCTGAAGAAGCGTATGAAAAGCGGCAGTGTCCACGGCAATGTCAAGGCAAAGACGGGTACCCTGACCGGTATCATCTCGCTGGCTGGCTATTGTACGGCAGCCAATGGACATGAGCTTTGCTTCTCTATCATCAATAATGGAATCATGCATGGCAGCAATGCCAGACATTTTGCAGACAAGGTTTGTAACCTGCTTTGCCAACCATGATAGGGAGTTGATAGTTAAGAATTGATAGTTTACTGTTTGTAGTTTATGGAAGAAATTCGTAGATTTGTAGATGAAATGATAACATGGGCAGGTATCACCGGCGATTACGTGCCTATGCTTCGTCATATCCTGCTCACCATCACCGCTATCTTGCTGGCGATGCTGAGCGATTTTCTGTGTCGTAAGATTGTAGTTCCGTTGATCTCGAAGATTACGGAAAAGACGGAGGCTTCCTGGGATGATGTGTTGCTGAACAAGAAGGTGCTCACTTCTGCCTGTCATATCGTGCCTGCAGTGGTAATATGGTCGCTCATGCCGCTTATCTATCTGGAATATCCTATATTCAAGGAGATTCTGGAGCGTGCTACGGGTATCTATATCGTGGTGATGTCGGTACGTACGGTATTGGTGTTCATCGGTTCCTTCAAGGGATTGGAGAATAGCGGAGAGCGCCGCTCTTCGGCTCAGCAGTATTTCCATACCTTCTGCGGTGTGCTCAGGGTATTGATGCTCTTTGTGGCTGGAGTGGTAGTGGTTGCCATCCTGCTAGGTAAGAGTCCGATGACCTTGTTTGCCGGCTTGGGTGCTACTTCGGCTGTCTTGATGTTGGTTTTCAAGGATACCATCCTCGGTCTGGCTGCCGGTGTGCGACTCACCAGCAATGATATGTTGCACAAGGGTGATTGGATTACCGTGAAGTCGGTAGATGCCAATGGTATCGTAGAGGATATGTCACTTACTACCGTAAAGGTGCGTAATTTTGATAATACCATCGTTACTATCTCGCCAGCTACCCTGGTGAACGGTTCGTTCCAGAACTGGATTGGCATGCAGAAGAGTGGGGGAAGAAGAGTGAAGCGAATCGTTTATTTTGATTTCCGTAGCATCCGATTGGTAGATGAAACCTTGAAGCAGACCTTGCTTGCCAAGCATTTCGCCACTGAGGATTCTTTCAAGTTGAAGGAATCTCTTCAGAAGGCGATAGAAAAGGATATTCAGGAAGGAAAGGATATTGAGGACTTGAAGAATCCTGCAGCTTTGGCTCCAACCAATCTTCAGCTTTATCGTAGATTTATGGAGAAATATCTGCGTCAGCGCCCTGAGGTGAATACGGAACTTACCTTGATGGTACGCCACATGGAAGCTACCCAGTGCGGTCTTCCTATCGAATTCTATTTCTTCATCAAGGATAAGGTATGGGTTAATTACGAGCATATCCTTGCCGATATCATGGAGCATGCCTATGCGCTTGCCAATGAATTCGACCTGAAGATTTACGAGCAATATCCGGAGCAGTAGGGAAGAAAAGCATAATAATGAACAATAACTCTTTTTTTTCAACAGAAATACTCCGTTGGTTTCGTGAGAACGGCAGAGACCTGCCTTGGCGCGAAACCAGGGATCCTTATGCCATCTGGCTGAGCGAAATCATCCTGCAGCAAACCCGCATTGCCCAAGGTTGGGAATATTGGGAACGGTTCGTGCAGACCTATCCCAAGGTAGAAGATTTGGCAGCAGCCAGCGAGGATGATGTCTTGAAACTCTGGCAGGGCTTGGGGTATTACTCCCGTGCCCGCAATCTTCATACTGCTGCCAAGCAGATTGTGGCTCTCGGTGATTTTCCCAATACCCTTGAAGGCATCAAATCCTTGAAGGGAGTAGGTGATTATACCGCTGCTGCCATCGGCTCTTTCGCTTTCGATATTCCGGCAGCTGTGGTTGATGGCAATGTCTATCGGGTGCTTTCCCGATATTTCGGCATCGATACTCCCATCAACTCAACTCAGGGGAAAAAGGAGTTTGCTGCTTTGGCTCAATCGCTTTTGCCTGCCTCAGATGCGGCATCCTATAATCAGGGAATGATGGATTTCGGTGCGATTCAATGCACCCCCCAGTCTCCGAAGTGTCTGCTCTGTCCGCTTGCTGAAACCTGCGAGGCTTTGCGTTGCGGCAGGGTAGAGGAACTGCCCGTCAAGAACAAGACCGTGAAGGTGAAGACCCGCCATCTCTCCTATATATATATAAGGTGTAAATCTTCGGCAGCGGATGGTACAGGAAAATCCGAACCGATGGTTGCCATCCATCGCCGTGGAGAAGGTGATATCTGGCAGGGATTATGGGAGCCTTATAATGTTTCGGATGTCAAGGAGCTGCCTTCTTTCGTGAAGAATCCAATCTTGCTGGCAAAAGATGTCAAGCACGTACTGACTCATCGCATCCTTCTTGCCGATTTCTATCTCCTGGAAACGGAAAACCGTCCTCCACTCCCAGATGATTACATCTGGATCAAGGAAAGTGAGATTGAAGACTATGGGGTTCCGAGACTGATAGAAATCATGTTGGAAAAGATTAATCCTGCAGAATAGGATAAGTACATAATGATCTCTTTATAAAAATACATAATAATCTCTTCATATAAAATAAAGATGATTCAATTCAATAAGAAAATGAGAGGATGGGCGATAGCTGGCGCCATCGCTTTGCTCTCTACTTTGGGCTTGTCGTCCTCTATGTTGCCAGCTGCACAGGGGGATGCACCGGGAATGGAAATCCCGGTTTCAAAGAAAAAGGTATCGCAAACCATCAGAAAGCGTTTTGCCTATACCGTTTCATATAATCATGATACCCGTCAGCCTAACTGGGTGGCATGGAGCTTGACCCGTGCTCATGCTTCGGGTAAGTTGAAGCGTGGCGACTTTGAGGATGATATGGATATGCCATCACCTAAGGGAACGAAGGCTGATTACTACAACAGCGGTTATGATAGAGGTCATCTCTGTCCGGCTGGCGATAACAAGTGGAACCAGAAGGCTATGGACGAGTGCTTCCTGATGACCAATATGTGTCCTCAGACCCATGCTCTGAATGCGGGAATCTGGAATAGCATAGAACAGCAATGCCGTACCTGGGCAAAGAAATATGGTAAGGTCTATATTGTCTGCGGTCCGATATTCCTGAATAAGCAGCATCGCAAACTGGGTAAGAACAAGGTGGTGGTGCCTGATGCTTTCTTCAAGGTTATCCTCCGCACAGGCAAGAATCCGCAAGCCATCGGCTTTATCTGTCGCAACCAGGGAGCTACCGGACTGCAGAAAAAAGACTTCGTCAACTCGGTAGATGAGGTGGAGCGTATCACCGGCTATGATTTCTTCTCCAAACTTCCTGATAACATCGAGAAAAAGATAGAGGCAAAAGCTGATATCAACCAGTGGTAAAAGAAAAAGAGAGTCGCCCTGAAAGGGCAAAAGCTTTGAAATTGAAAGCTTTTGCCCTTTCAGGGCGACTTTTTTGTCTTTATTCTAAAACCCAGGGCGATGCCCTGGGCTAAGAGCTTCTGCCCTTTCAGGGCGTATTGGCTGTGACTTATGACACACCTCCTTATTTCTGTTAATAGAAACTTAGTAGTTCTGAGCCTCAATCTGGAAGTAGCTCTGTGGGTGGTTGCAGACTGGGCAAACCTCTGGAGCCTGCTTGCCTACTACGATATGACCGCAGTTAGAGCACTGCCAGATGCAGTCGCCGTCGCGAGAGAAGACGAGCTTGTCCTGCACGTTCTTCAAGAGCTTGCGATAACGCTCCTCGTGGTGCTTCTCGATTTCAGCCACCATTTCAAACTTGATTGCAATCTCCTCGAAGCCTTCCTCGCGAGCTTCCTTTGCCATGCGTGGATACATATCGGTCCACTCATCGTGCTCAC
>ERZ1504442.230-NODE-230-length-14832-cov-3.643906_pt1 | contig 14832 bp, 13 predicted proteins | sample MGYA00574803_ERZ1504442 | MGnify/ENA primary metagenome ERZ1504442 (study PRJEB39906, sample SAMEA3182106) | gut metagenome | biome: human; feature: gut; material: Stool; isolation source: human stools | place: Canada | collected 2013-02-26 ...
CTGGGGGCCTGCTATTGCCGCAGGCCCCCGGCCTTTTTTGGACATTTCACTGAAACTGGCCTTTTCTTCGGTAAAAAAGCAGAAATGTTTGGACAGTCCTGACGAAAAAATGCTTGTGTTATACCCGCCTTTTCATTATAATAAAAGCGAAGCGTCAAGATGGCTCCCCGCTGCGCGAAGATTCCGTTAAGGAATTGTATGCAATAGGGCGCCGCCGTGCCGCTCATGCCGTAAAAACGACGTAGCGGCACAAAATCCGGACCGTATGTGAAGGTGATAAGAGAATGGAAAAAAAGAAGAAAACAAGGTTCATCGTGGGGTGGCTGCTGATCACGGCGGCCCTGCTGGCCGGTTCTCTCCTGGTGCCCGGGCACGGGAAGTCGGAGACGGTGCAGGAGGCCATGCGTGACGCAGTGCTCCACGGGACCAACCGCATCAGTCTGTTTGGGCTGAAAGACGTGAACCCCGCGTACATATCCTCTTTGGTAGTGGTGGGCGTGATCCTGCTGGCGGCGCTGCTGCTGCGGCTGTTTGCGATCCCCCGCTTCAAGATGGTCCCGGGGAAGCTGCAGCTGGCCGTGGAGACCGTGGTGGGGATGTTCGACGGCATGGCCAAGGGCAACAGCCCCCACCGCAACAAGTTCCTGGGTGCCTACATCTTCGGCGCCGGTGTGTATATCTTCATCGGCACGCTGTTTGAGCTGTTCGGCTTCCAGGCCATTACCACCAACGGGCACATCATTGCCCTGCCGGCCCCGCTGTCCGATGTGAACGCAGCCATCTCCCTGGGCTGCCTGTCCTACGGCGTCATTCTGGTGGGCGGCATCGTGGCCAACGGCCTCAAGGGCGCGGGCAAGGCCCTGAAGGACTTCTCCCTGCCCATCTCCATGAGCTTCCGTATGTTCGGCGCGCTGCTCAGCGGTCTGCTGGTGACGGAGCTGGTCTACTACTATGTGACACTGAGCTATGTGATCCCCGTGGTCGTGGCGGTGCTGTTCACCCTGCTCCACGCGCTGATCCAGGCCTATGTGCTCACCACCCTGACCTCCATGTTCTACGGAGAGACCACGGAGAAGCACGCGCCCAAGCCCAAGAAAGCCAAAAAAGTCAAAGCTGAAACTGTAAATATCTGACGGAGGAAAGAGAGATCATGAAGAAACTGACCAATAAGAAGGCTGTTGCCCTGCTGCTGTGCCTGGTGCTGGCACTGACCGCACTGTTCACCGTGACCGCGTTTGCCGACACCGAGCCTGCCGCCGATGCCCCTGCCCAGACGGAGCAGACCACCGACAGCAGCGTTGACAGCGCCAAGGCCATGGCGTCCGCCATCGCCATCGGCGTGGCCGCCGCCGGCGGCGCCATCGGCATGGGCATGGCCATCTCCAAGTCCGCTGAGGGCATTGCCCGCCAGCCGGAGGCCGAGGGCAAGATCCGCACCACCATGATGCTGGGCCTTGTGTTCCTGGAAACCGCCATCATCTACGCCCTGCTGGTGGTCATCCTTATCATCTTTGTGCTGTAAGAAACGGAGAGAGAAGCTATGAACATCCCTCTGAATATTGATTGGCAGCAGATCCTGCTGCACCTGTTCAACTTCTCCATTCTGGGGGGCGGACTGTCCCTGCTGCTGTTAAAGCCGGTAAAGAACTTCATGGACAAGCGCGCCAAGCACTATGCCGACATGGAGTCCGCCGCCGTGGAGCGGGAGAAGAACACCGCCGCGCTGGAGGCATCCATGCAGCAGCGTCAGGCTGCGCTGGACGCGGAGCTGGACGAGAAGCGCGCCGCCGCCGCCCGGGAGGCCGAGGCCTATGCCCATCAGCAGCGCGCCGCTGCCCATGAGCAGGCGGACAAGATCGTGGCTGCCGCCCGCGAGAACGCGGAGAACGACCGCAAAAAGATCGTGGACGAGGCCAACCGCGAGGCCGTGTCCATCGCCGAGGCCGCCATGGAGAAGCTGCTGGCGAAGGAGACTTCCCGCGCCTATGACGCGTTCGTGAACGCAGCCGAGGGGGTGGAGAAGCATGAGCACGAATGATGCCCGCCTGACCGCCAGACTGCTCAGCGCCTGCCCGCCTGACGCCGCGCAGAAGGCGAAGCTGGAGGACGTGCTGGCAAAGAGGTACGGCCGGCCGGTGGCGCTTTCGTGGCAGGAGGATAAGACCGTCTCCGGCGGCTTCCGCATCGAGATCGGCTCCGAGATCATCGACTGGACGGCGGAGGGTCGTCTGGGCCAGCTGAAGGAGCGCCTTGCCGCCCTGAAGACCGGCGGCCAGTCCGTTATCCCTCTGATCCGCGACACCGTGCGGGACTGGGTACCGGAGATCAGCGCCCGGGAGGTGGGCAGCGGCCTGTCCGTGGCGGACGGCATCGCCTACGTGGACGGTCTGGAAAACGCTGCCTACGGTGAAATTTTGCTCTTTGAGAGCGGCATCCGCGGCATGGTGCAGGAGCTGCGGGGCCACCGCATCGGCTGCATCCTGTTTGGCCGTGTGGAGGAGGTCAGCGAGGGCAGCGCCGTGTACCGCACCGGCCGTACCGCTGGCATCGGCGTGTCCGACGCCATGATCGGCCGCGTGGTGGACGCGCTGGGCGCGCCCATCGACGATGCCGGCGACATCCCCGTCGATGCCTACCGCATGATCGAAAGCCCCGCCCCCGGCATCATCGACCGCCAGCCGGTAAACACCCCCATGCAGACCGGCATTTTGTCCATCGACTCCATGTTCCCCATCGGACGGGGTCAGCGCGAGCTGATCATCGGCGACCGCCAGACCGGTAAGACGTCCATCGCCATCGACACCATCCTGAACCAGAAGGGGAAGGATATGATCTGCATCTACGTGGCCATCGGCCAGAAGGCCAGCTCCGTGGCGCAGATCGCGGAGATGCTGCGTAAGCACGACGCCATGGCATACACCATCATCGTCTGCGCCAGCGCCGGTGAGTCCGCCTCCATGCAGTATATCGCGCCCTATGCCGGCGCGTCCATCGGCGAGTATTTCATGAACAAGGGGAAGGACGTGCTCATCGTCTACGACGATCTTTCCAAGCACGCCATCGCCTACCGCGCACTGAGCCTTCTGCTGGGACGTTCTCCCGGCCGTGAGGCCTACCCAGGCGACGTGTTCTATCTGCACTCCCGCCTGCTGGAGCGCGCAGCGCGCCTCAGCGACGCACGGGGCGGCGGCAGCATGACCGCCCTGCCCATCGTGGAAACGCAGGCAGGCGACGTGTCCGCCTACATCCCCACCAATATCATCTCCATCACCGACGGCCAGATCTTTCTGGAGAGCAGCCTGTTCTTCTCCGGCCACCGCCCCGCCGTGAACGTGGGACTTTCCGTGTCCCGTGTGGGCGGCGCCGCCCAGACCAAGGCCATGAAAAAGGCGGTCGGTACCCTGCGCCTCGATCTGGCGCAATACCGCGAGATGGAGGTCTTTACCCAGTTCTCCAGCGATCTGGACGAGGAGACCAAGAATCAGCTGGCCTACGGCCAGAGCCTGATGTACATCCTGCGTCAGGGCCGGTGCAGCCCGCTGAGTCAGGCCCAGCAGATCGTCACGCTGGTGACGGCTATGGCCCGCATCTATCAGCAGGTGCCGGTATCCCAGGTCTGCCCGCTGCGGGACTACCTTCTGGGCGAGTTCGCCGCCGGACGCCCCCAGCTCATGCAGGAGCTGGAGCAGGGCGCGGCGCTGACCGATGAGGTGCGCCAGCAGATCGTGGACTTTGCAAAGACCGCGCTGGAGAAGTTCCGGCGCGCAGGCGGGCGGTGAGGCCATGGCCAGCACAAGTGAGATCCGCCGCCGCATCGGAAGCGTCCGGCAGACCCAGAAGATCACCCACGCCATGTACCTCATCTCCCAGGCCAAGCTGCGCAAGGCCAAGCAGGACCTGAGCAACACCCGTCCCTACTTCGACGCATTGCAGGCGGAGATCGGCCGCGTGTTCAACGCGGACGACACCGCGGAGAGCCGGTATCTCTACGATGAGAACAGTAAGCCGCTGCCCGGCGTGGCCGCTTGCCTGCTGATCACGGCGGATAAGGGACTTGCCGGCGCGTATAACCAGAACGCCATCCGTCAGGCCCAGCAGTTCCTGTCGGATCACGAGGGCGCGGTGCTGTATGTGGTGGGCGAGTACGGCCGCCGCTGGTTCACCCAGCGGGGCATCCCCATCGAAAAGAGCTTTCTCTACACCGCGCAGAACCCCACCCTGCGCCGCGCCCGCCAGATCGGCGAGCTGCTGCTGGAGCGGTACGACGCCGGTGCCATCAACGCTGTCCACATCATCTACACGGACATGAAAAACGGGCTGGAGGCCACGGTGCGTCAGGCGCAGGTGCTGCCCCTGACGCGGGAGCACTTCTCTGCGGCCCAGGCCAGCACGGTGGGCGATCCCACCTTTGAGTATGTTCCCAGCCCCGCCGCGGTGCTGGACAACGCGGTGCGAAGCTGCCTGACCGGCTTTATTTACAGCGCGCTGGTGGACAGCTTTTGCAGCGAGCAGTCCGCCCGTATGACCGCCATGCACGCGGCGGACCAGAACGCGGAGGACCTGCTGAAGGATCTGTCCGTGCAGTACAACCGGGCGCGTCAGGCCGCCATCACCCAGGAGATCACCGAGGTCTCCGCCGGTGAGCGCGCCCAGCGCAGCAAGAAAGAAAAGGAGGGCTGACCTCAATGAAACAAGGAACCATCACGGGCATTTCCGGTCCCGTGATCGACGTATGCTTCCCCGAGGGGAGCCTGCCCGCCATCAATGAAGCGCTGACCGTGGAGGCAAACGGTACGCGCTACACCATGGAGGTGGAGCAGCATCTGGAGAACAAGACGGTGCGCTGCGTCATGATGGCCGGCAGCGACGGCCTCAGCCGCGGGCTCACCGTCACCGCCACCGGTCACGGCATCTCCGTGCCGGTGGGCGAAGCCACGCTGGGCCGCATGTTCAACGTACTGGGCGACCCCATCGACGGTGAGGCGCCGGTCAGCGCCGACGTGCCCCGCTGGGAGATCCACCGTCCCGCCCCCGGCTTTGCCCAGCAGATGCCCGCCGCCGACATTCTGGAAACGGGCATCAAGGTCATTGACCTCATCGAGCCGTACCCCAAGGGCGGCAAGATCGGCCTGTTTGGCGGTGCCGGCGTGGGCAAGACCGTGCTCATTCAGGAGCTGATCCACAACGTTGCCATGGAGCATGGCGGCTACTCCATCTTCACCGGCGTGGGCGAGCGCAGCCGCGAGGGCAACGACCTCTGGGGCGAGATGCAGGAGAGCGGCGTGTCCGACAAGACGGCGCTGGTGTTCGGCCAGATGAACGAATCCCCCGGCGTCCGTATGCGCGTGGCGCTGTCGGGTCTGACCATGGCGGAGTATTTCCGCGATGTGGAGCACAAGGACGTGCTGCTGTTCATCGACAACATCTTCCGCTTTGTGCAGGCGGGCAGCGAGGTCTCCACGCTGCTGGGCCGCATGCCCTCCGCCGTGGGCTACCAGCCTACTCTGGCCAGCGAGATGGGCGCTCTGCAGGAGCGCATCACCTCCACCAGGGACGGCTCCGTCACCTCCGTGCAGGCGGTGTACGTTCCCGCCGACGACCTGACCGACCCCGCCCCCGCCACCACGTTCTCCCATCTGGACGCCACCACCGTGCTGAGCCGTAAGATCGCGGAGCAGGGCATCTACCCCGCCGTGGACCCGTTGGAGTCCACCTCCCGCATTCTGGAGCCGGACATCGTGGGTGAGGAGCACTACAACATTGCCCGTGCCGTCCAGTCCACCCTGCAAAAGTACCGTGAGCTGCAGGATATCATCGCCATCTTGGGCATGGAGGAACTCAGCGACGAGGACAAAAAGACCGTCGCCCGTGCCCGCCGCATCCAGCGCTTCCTGTCCCAGCCCTTCTACGTGGCGGAGAAGTTCAGCGGCGCCCCCGGCGTGTTCGTGCCCCTGCACGAGACGCTCCGCGGCTTTAAGGAGATCCTGTCCGGCAGCATGGACGAGTACCCCGAGGCGGCCTTCTTCAACGCCGGCACCATTGACGACGTGATCCGCAAGGCGGAGCAGATGAAGAAAGGCGGCATGTGATGGCAGCGCCGTTCCATCTGGATATTCTGGCGGCCAGCGTCCCGTTTTACCGGGGTGACTGCGTATCGCTGGTGCTGCCCACCACCGACGGCGAGTACGGTATTCTGGCCAACCACAGCAACGCCGTGGGCGCCGTCACCGCCGGTGAGCTGCGGTTCGAGACGGCGGAGGGAGAGCAGCGCCGCGCCGCCGTGGCCCCGGGCCTTTTCAAGGTGGAGAATGGCCGCGTGCTGCTGCTGGTGGACGCGGCCGAGCGTCCCGAGGACATCGACGTGAACCGCGCCCTCCGCGCCCGTGAGGAGGCGGAGGAGGAGCTGCGCCAGAAACGCAGCATGGCGGAATACCACCTGGCCCAGAGCCAGCTGGCCCGCGCCATGAACCGTCTCCGCGTCAGCGGCCGCGGCTGAGAAACAGCAAAAAGCGAAAAAAGAACGTCCCCGGTGGGGACGTTCTTTTTTCGCTTACAGCAGCCTGCTGATGCCCACAAACAGGCACCCCAGGCCGAAAAACGCCGCGATCAGCAGCAGGACCACCGGCCAGAACCGTTTGCCCATCACCTGCGGGTCCATGAACGGGTAGGGGTAGCAGCGCTTCGTGTGGCCGATGGGCTTTCCCGTGGCCCCACGGGCCATACCGAAGGCAAAGTAGGCCAGCGGCAGCACCAGCCACCAGACGGCGTGGCCGATGGCGAGGCCGGACTTGTCCTGCCACAGCAGCCACTGCACCACCGTCAGCCACGGCACAGCGTAATGGACACACAGGTTGCCGAAGCTGCTGAATCCGATGTCTGACAGCGCCTTACCGCTCTTTTTCGCCGATGGCACCAGCACCCACTGGTAGATGAGGTGGGTCACGAAGATGCACAGCGTCATGCTCAGGGCCACACCGGCGGAGCTGAGCCACCGGAACACGCCGCACTGTGGATCGTGGCCGCTGACCCCCAGCGTCAGCTGGTACACCGCCAGCAGCAGGTTGCTGAGGTTGGTGTAAAAGACGAAGAATCCAGGCCGGATGCGGCCCGTCACCGGCAGCGTGGAGTGAAAATACAATCCCACCAGTCCCAGCAGGCCCAGAAACAGCGCGGACAGCCGCAGCATCATTCCGCCCTCAGCTCCTTCAGCCGTCCGATCTCACGGGCGTAGCCCGCCAGATCGTTGGGCGTTTCCAGAATAAAGGGCAGGTCCCGCAGGGCGGGGTGATTGATGATGCGGCCAAAGGCCGCCTCCCCCAGATAGCCCTCGCCGATGCGGGCGTGGCGGTCCTTGTGGGCGCCCAGCGGGTTCATGCTGTCGTTGATGTGGACGGCCTTCAGCCGCTCCAGCCCGATGACGCAGTCGAACTCCGTCAGCACGCCGTCGATGTCGCCCGCGATGTCGTACCCCGCGTCGGAGATGTGGCAGGTGTCCATGCACACGCCCATCTGGGTGTTCAGCGCCACGCGGTCCAGTATCTCCCGCAGCTCCTCGAACCGGCCGCCCACCTCGGAGCCCTTGCCCGACATGGTCTCCAGCAGCACCGTGGTGTGCTGCTCCGGCTTCAGGATGGCGTTCAGCGTCTCGGCGATCTGGCTGATGCCCACCTCCATGCCCTGCTCCGTGTGGCTGCCCGGGTGGAAGTTGTAGTAGTTGCCGGGGAGATATTCCATCCGCTTCAGGTCATCCGCCAGCGTCATGCGGGCGAATTCGCGGGTGCGCTCCGTTTTGGAGCAGGGGTTGATGGTGTAGGGCGCGTGGGCCACCAGACGGCCGAAGCCGTTGGCCTGTGCCAGCGCCAGAAACGCCGCCGCGTCATCGGGGTCAATGGCTTTTGCTTTACTGCCCCGGGGATTGCGGGTAAAGAACTGGAACGTGTTGGCGCCGATGGACAGCGCCGTTTTCCCCATGGCCAGAAAGCCCTCCGAGGCGGACAGATGACAGCCGATGGTCAGCATAGTTTTTCTCCTTTCACAGGGCCAGCGTCCGGACGTCCGCCCTGCCGTTTTCAATGGTAAGGATGCCGCAGGTGGGGTGCAGCGGGTCTCCGGCGGCCCCGGGGTTCAGCACCAGCAGGGCCCCGTCGTTGTCCACCAGAGGCCGGTGGGTGTGGCCGAACAGCAGCACCTGCGCGCCGCACTCACGTGCCGCCCAGACAGCCCGCATCACGTCGGACTTCACGCCCCGCGTGTGGCCGTGGAGCATCAGGATACGCACGCCGCCCAGCTCGATGAGCCGCTCCGGCTGGTCGCAGCTGCCGTAGTCGCAGTTCCCGGGCACGCCCTCCATGGGCAGCATGGGAAACGCCTGCCGCAGCTTCTCCAGATCCCGCTGGCAGTCGCCCAGATGCAGTACATAGCCGGGGTGTACCTGCTCCACCGCTTGTATCAGTTTGTCCACTTTCCCATGGGAGTCGGATACCACCAAAACATTCATAGGCCCCTCACACTTGATGTAATGAAGGGCATTTTACCACAAAGCGGTTGAAAAAACAATTCATTTCCCGTATGATTAGGGCAGTTGAGAGGAGGTGTTGTCATGACCGGAGGTGTGGTGGAGCTGGACCTGCACGGCATGAATACCTATCAGGCCCAGATCGCGGTGGATGCGGCCCTGCGCCGCGCCGGAAACGGCACGTACCGCCTGCGGCTGATCCACGGCTATCGCGGCGGCACGGCCATTCGGGACATGCTGTGGCTGACCTACGGGCGGCGCAGCCAGGTGAAGCGCATGGTCAGCGTCAGCGAGGGCGTCACGGAGCTGGTGCTGCGGGAATACTATTGAGAAACGATTTCCGTGAAAGAGGTGTAAAGGTATGAAGCTTGCACAGATACAGATGCGCGTGGGCCCTGACAAGGCGGCGAACCTGCGCCACGCGGAGGCCCTGCTGTCCCGGGCAGCGGATGCGGACATGGCGGTGCTGCCGGAAATGTTCTGCTGTCCCTACGACAACGCCTGCTTCCGCGCCTACGGCGAGCCGGAAGGCGGGCCGGCCTATCAGATGCTGTCCCGCGCCGCAGCGGCCCACGGCCTGTGGGTGGTAGGCGGCTCTCTGCCGGAGCTGGACGGCGATAAGGTGTACAACACCAGCTATGTGTTCGATCCCACGGGCCGCTGCGTGGCCCATCACCGGAAGATGCACCTTTTCGACATCGACGTGGCCGGCGGTCAGCGATTTCGCGAGTCCGACACCCTGTCGGCAGGAAATGAGATCACGGTGTTTGACACGCCCTGGGGCAAAATGGGGCTGTGCATCTGCTTTGACCTGCGGTTTCAGGAGCTGGCACAGCTGATGGCACTGGAGGGCGCACAGGTACTGCTGGTACCGGCGGCCTTTAATATGACCACCGGCCCCGCCCACTGGGAACTGCTGTTCCGGCAGCGCGCGGTGGACGGACAGCTGTTCACCGCAGGCACTTCACCGGCGCGGGACGAGACGGCATCCTATGTGGCCTGGGGCCACTCCATCGTCTGCGACCCCTGGGGCACGGTGCTGCACCAGTGCGGCGCCGGTGAGCAGGTGGTGGTGACGGAGCTGGATATGAGCCGTGTGTCCGCCATACGGGAACAGCTGCCCATTCTTTCGGCGCGCCGGACGGACGTGTACGGCGTCCGAAAAAAGTGATTGCCACGGGGGCATCAGACGGTGTATAATCGCAAAAAACATGAGGCGGGAGGACGTTCATGATGAAGAAGAATTATAAAGAGATGACAAAGCCTGAGCGGCAGGCGGAATACGCGGCTGTCAAGGCGGAATTCGAGGGGGCGAAGGCCCTTCATCTGGAATTGAACATGGCGCGGGGCAAGCCCAGCCGCCAGCAGCTGGACATGGTGACGCCCATGCTGCAGGTGCTGACCCAGCCGGAGCAGTTTGTATCCGACGGGGTGGAGACCCGCAACTATGGCGAGGTGGCGGGTATTCCCGCGGCGCGGAAGCTGTTCGCCGACATCCTGGGCTGCAAGCCGGAGCAGGTGTTCGTGGGCGGCAATGCCAGCCTGCAGCTGATGTACGATGCCATCTCCAAGGCGTTCACCCACGGCCTGCTCCACAGCGAGAAGCCCTGGGCCAAGCTGGATACGGTGAAGTGGATCTGCCCCGTCCCCGGCTACGACCGGCACTTTAAGGTGACGGGCAGCTTCGGTGTGGAGATGATCAACGTGCCCATGACCGACCAGGGTCCCGACATGGACATGGTGGAGGAGCTTATCAAGGATCCCGCCGTGAAGGGTATGTGGAACGTGCCCAAGTACTCCAATCCCGAGGGCGTGGTGTACTCTGATGAGACCATCCGCCGTCTGGCGGCCATGAAACCCGCCGCACCGGACTTTATGCTGATGTGGGACAACGCCTACTGCATCCACGAGTTCGACTGTGATTTTGTACCGTTCTCCGATATCATCGGCCTGTGCGCCCAGTACGGCAACGCCGACATGGTGTATGAGTTCGCGTCCACCAGCAAGGTGACGTTCCCCGGCGCGGGCGTGGCGGTGATGGCGGCCAGCGAGGCCAACATCCAGTATTTCTCCAAGCTCATCAACATCCAGACCATCGGCTATGACAAGGTGAACCAGCTGCGGCACGTGCTGTACCTGCAGGATCGGGAGCACACGCTGGCGCTGATGAAGCGGCACGCGGCGGTGTTGGCGCCCAAGTTCCACGCGGTGCTGAACGCGCTGGACAGTGAGATCGCGCCCCGTGGCATCGCGGACTACAAGCGGCCGGTGGGCGGCTACTTTATCAGCGTGGACACCATGCACGGGTGCGCCAAGCGCACGCTGGAGCTGTGCAGGGAGGCGGGTATCACCATGACCGGTGCGGGGGCCACGTTCCCCTACGGCAAGGACCCCAACGACAGCAACATCCGCATTGCGCCGTCCCTGCCGCCGGTGGCGGAGCTGGAGCAGGCCATCGCGGTGTTCTGCATCTGCCTGCGCCTGGCTGCGCTGGAAAAGCTGGGCGTGTAAGAATCTGACTGTGTAACTGTGTATAAGATTGAAGAGCGCTGCGGCATGGCCGCAGCGCTCTTCAATCTGTCAAAAACCTGCCCGGTCACAAGTATCGGAGGGAAGGATAGTGTGAAAGGGAACCGTTAGGGTTCCCTTTCGCGTTCAATCACCCGCCGCAGCGGCCAAAATCGCAAAACAAAATACTGTTTTTATTTTGCGATTTTGCTGGCAGCTTGTCAGAAAAGTCCGAACGGACTTTTTTGACAAGCTGAAGAGCGCTGCGGCCATGCCGCAGCGCTCTTATGTTTTGCTGCTTTGTCAGGGGCGATTTCCCGCGTCCTTGCCTCCGGCGGAGGCTGCGATCTGAGCAAGTGGCGGCGATGAAGCAAACAGGGGCGGGCAGCACTGCCCCCTTTTTGCAATCCCTTTATTCCAGTGCGTCGTGGCTTTCGAACACGTCGTGGATAGAGCCGCAGCGGTCGGCGGTGGGCGGTGTCTCCGTCGGCGCAGCGCCCTTTGCCATTTGCAGCTCCTGCCACTTCTCCCGGGTGATGAGGAGCTGTCGGGGCTTGGAGCCCTCGAAGGGTCCGACATAGCCCCGCTCCTCCATCTGATCCACCAGCCGGGCGGCACGGGAGTAGCCCAGCTTCAGACGCCGCTGGAGCATGGACACGGAGGCCTGCCCCGTCTCCAGTACCACTTCCACGGCGGCGGGCAGCAGCTCGTCGCCGTCCTCGCCGTCGCCAGGCGCATCGGATGCGGCGCCCTTGCCCTTGTCGGACTTGGCGTCCACCGCCTGCTGGATCTTCTCGATGACATCCTGATCGTAATGGGCCTCGCCGGCGGTGTCCTTGACAAAGGCCACCACACGCTCGATCTCCTCCGGTGTGATGAAGCAGCCCTGTACGCGGGTGGGTTTGCTGTCGCCCAGCGGGGAGTAAAGCATATCGCCCTTACCCACCAGCTTTTCCGCGCCGGGGGTATCCAGAATGATGCGGGACTCCATGGAGCTGGCCACGGCGAAGGCGATGCGGCTGGGAATATTGGCCTTCATCAGGCCGGTGATGACATCGGCGGAGGGACGCTGGGTGGCCACCACCAGATGCATGCCGGCGGCACGGCCCATCTGGGCCACGCGGCAGATGGACTCCTCCACCTCCTTGGCAGCCACCAGCATCAAATCGGCCAGCTCATCGATGACCACCACCACAGTGGGCAGCTTCTTCACGTCCTCGTCCGTCTCGGACAGGGCGTTGTAGCCCGCCAGGTCCTTGACGCCCTTTTCGGAGAACATCTTGTAGCGCTTCATCATCTCGAACACCGCCCACTGCAAAGCGCCCGCGGCCTTCTTGGGGTCCGTGACCACAGGGATCAGCAGGTGGGGGATGCCGTTGTAAGGCGCCAGCTCCACCATCTTGGGGTCCACCATGATGAAGCGCACCTCGTCGGGGGTAGACTTGTAGAGAATGCTGACGATCAGGGAGTTGGTACACACGGACTTACCGGAGCCGGTGGTACCGGCGATCAGCACGTGGGGCAGGCGGGCAATATTGCCCACGATGCTGCTGCCGCCAATGTCCTTGCCCACGGCGAAGGCCACGGGGGACGGGTGGCGGGTAAACTCCCGGGACTCGATAACATCGCGGATACGGACGGCGGTAACGGTGCGGTTGGGCACCTCGATGCCCACCACGGAGATCTTGTTGGGCACCGGCGCCACACGGACGCCGCTGGCGCCCAGCGCCAGAGCGATATCGTCGGACAGGTTGGTGATCTTGCTGAGCTTCACACCCTGCTCCAGAGTGAACTCGTAGCGGGTGACACTGGGTCCGTGAACCACATCGCCCGCGGTGGCGTCCACGCCGAAGGAACGCAGGGCGTCCGCCAGGCGGCGGGAGTTGTTGCGCAGCTCCGCGCCCACCTCGGTGCAGTTGTCGGTGTGATTCTCCTCCAGCAGGGTGATGGGCGGGTAGCGGTAGATCTCCTCGCCCTGGGCCAGCTCCTGCTCGATGGCCTGTCCCACTTCCTGGGCGGCAGATTCCACCTCCTGCTGAACCTGAGCCTTCTTTTTCTTCTCGGACACCGGCTCCTTCACCGCCGCGGCCTCCTGTACCGCGGGAGCGGCAGGAGCTGTCGATGCCGCAGGGGCTGCCGGTGCGGCGGGGACGGCGGGCGCGGCAGCGGCGCGGTCCAGCACCTCGTCCGGCGTCCGGACGGCGGCACTGCGGCGGGGGAAGAAGTCCTTCTTCTCGCCGCTCTCCATGGCGGAGGATTCGCCGTCCAGCGGGATGTCGATGTTCACCCGCCTTTTGGCGGGCTTCTCTTTCACAGGCTTCTCCGGTACAGGCGCTTTCCGCGGAGCCGCAGGCTCGAAGCCCTCCAGATCGTCCTCGTCCTCCTCGTCCTCCCAGCGGCTGCTGCGGTACTCCTTCATTTTATCCACGGCCTGCTGCGGCGTCATGTGCAGCGCGCCCAGCAGCGCCGCCACCAGCAGCACCACGAACACCACCACAGACACCACCTTGCTCAGCAGCGCCTCGCTGCCCAGGGCCAGGCCGCCGGCCACCACGCCGCCGCAGGTCAGGGTCTGTCCGTCCTTCCACAGCTGGGGCAGCAGGCCGCTGCCCAGCTCATAGGCCGTGCGGCACAGCAGCAGGTGGCACAGCATTCCCGACAGCAGCGGCACCAGCAGGGTGCAGGTGGTGCGCAGGATCACGGGGCGGCCCTGATGCCGCAGCTGGATCACCGCCACGGCCAGCAGCGCCGGCGCCGCCAGAAAATACCCGTACCCCAGCGTGCCCTTCAGCACCTTGGCGATAAACGTCAGGAGCAGGGCGTCCACCTGAAAATAGCTGACCAGTACGCACAGTGCCAGCAGCAGGCAGACCACGCCGCCGATGAGCCGCGCCAGTCCGTTATAGGCGGGCGGCTCCGGCTTGGGCGGCGCCTTTTTCTTTTTTGTGGTCTTCTTTTGCGTCGATGCCATAGTTTTCCTCACTTCATCTCACTTGACGGCCTGCAGCACCAGCGTCAGGATACCCACCGCCCAGCAGTAGTAGGCAAACGCGCCGAAGCGGCCCTTGTCCGCCACATATTTCAACAGGCGGATGCACAGATACCCCGATACGGCGGCGGTGACAACGCCCAGCAGGTACATGGGAACCTCCGCCGTGTTGATGCCGGCCTTCACCGCATCGCTCAAGGACAGGATGTTGGCGCCCAGCACCGCAGGAATGCTCAGCAGAAACGAGAACCGCACGGCGAACCTGCGCTCGTAGCCCACGAAGCAGCCGGCGGTGATGGTCATGCCGGAACGGGACACGCCGGGCAGCGTGGCCACCGCCTGGCCCACGCCCACCAGCAGGGCGTCCAGCCACGTGGCGCTGCGCTCGGTCTTGCGGCCCTTGCGGGCCCGATCGCACAGGAACAGCAGAAAACCGGTGACGATCAGCGCTGCGCCCACGAATACCATATTATCGGCAAGCCCCTGCACGCTTTTGCGGATGGGCAGTACCGCGAACAGCGGCAGTGTGCCCACGATGATGAGCAGGATCAGCCGCCGCGCCGGCGGTACCGGCGACGGTGTGGAGCGATGGGCAAGGTCGCCGATGCCGCGGAAGAACTCCACCACCATGTCGCAGATGTCCTTCCAATAGGCGGCGAACACCGCGATCAGCGTACCCAGATGGAGCAGTACGTCGAAAAATTCCGGCACGCTGCCCGCGCCCTCCAGGCCCAGCAGGTTCTGTGCGATAGCCAGATGGCCGGAGCTGGAGATGGGCAGGAACTCCGCCAGGCCCTGGATCAGGCCCAGCAGGATGGAT
>ERZ1504442.246-NODE-246-length-14473-cov-3.328201_pt1 | contig 14473 bp, 9 predicted proteins | sample MGYA00574803_ERZ1504442 | MGnify/ENA primary metagenome ERZ1504442 (study PRJEB39906, sample SAMEA3182106) | gut metagenome | biome: human; feature: gut; material: Stool; isolation source: human stools | place: Canada | collected 2013-02-26 ...
GTAATTATCAGTAAGAAAAGTGGAAAAAGTGAATTTTTAATGAAATTTTAATCAAAAAAACTTTCTTTTTTAAAATTTATTTATTTACTTTGCACTCACATTATATTAATTAAACAATTGACTATGCAACAAAAGGTAAAATTAGCAATGATTGCTCTCTGCTACAGCCCATTGCTCTTCGCTCAGAACGCCACCGAGCAGAAGATAGCAAAGGGATTGGACGAGAATGCATTCACATTCACCGAAGCACAGTTGGGTGAGGATGACGATATGTCACAGAACGTCACCATTCTGAATTCTAACTCAAATGTTTACGCATCAGAGGCAGGCTACCTGTTCTCGCCAGTGCGTTTCCGTTATCGTGCCTTCAATCAGAAGTACAATGATGTGTACATCAATGGTGCTCCCATGAACGACATGGAGTCTGGTCAGTTCCGCTTCTCTAACATCGGAGGTCTGAACCGATTCTCAAGAAACGTTGACTTTGCCTTGCCTTTCGAGGGCAACAACTACTCCATGACAGGTATGGGAGGCAGCAACAACTATGACTTCCGTGCCGGAAGCATGCAGACAGGCCACTATGCTTCTGTGGGAGTTGCCAACCGCAACTACACGCTTCGTGGTCTTTATACCTATAGCAGTGGATTCAACGACAAGGGATGGGCCATCTCAGCGGGTCTTACCTATCGTTGGGCAAACCGCGGTTATGTAGAGGGAACCTTCTACAATGCTCTGTCTTACTACTTCGGTGTGCAGAAGAAGTGGGACAACGGTCACTCCCTGAGCTTCACCACATGGGGCAATCCTACAGAGCGCTCTACACAGGGAGCAGCAACCGACGAGACTTACTGGCTCGCCAACGACTACTATTACAACCCATACTGGGGCTACTACAATGGCCACAAGCGCAACTCACGCGTTGTGAACGACTTTGCGCCATCAGCTATCGCTACATGGGACTGGAATATCAACGACAAGATGAAGCTCACCACCTCTGTCTTTGGCAAGTACTCTATGTATAAGAGCACCAAGCTCAACTATGCCAATGCTGAGAATCCGCAGCCAGACTACTGGAAGAACCTGCCAAGCAGCTACTACGACATCTGGAATGCTGACGCGCTGGGCAACAACTCGTCTACACTCCAGAGCTGGTACAACTCTTACAACCATTGGACAGCAAGCAAGGCCAACCGCCAGATTGACTGGGATCGCCTCTATTATGCCAACACTCAGGCTGCCAACCAGGGCCATGATGCACTCTACTTCATCCAGGCCAAGCACAGCGACAACCTGATGTTCAACATGGCTTCCACCCTGTCGGCAAAGGTTACCAAGCGCTCTACTCTCGTAGGCGGACTGGTATTGGGCAGCAACAGCAACCGTCACTATCAGACCATGGACGACCTGCTGGGTGCTTCCTTCTTCCACAACATCAACACTTATGCGCTCGGCACCTATCCTGCCAGCGACCCAAGAGTACAATACGACCTCAACACAGCAGGACCTAACAACCTCGGCTCTCTCGTTTACGAAGGCGACAAGTTCGGTTATGACTATAAGATAGAGGTAATGAAGGGCTTGCTCTGGACTTCCTACACTGCTGAGATGGGACGTTTCCAGACCATGATAAGCGCTAAGCTCGGACAGACCAATATGCGTCGTCATGGCTATATGCGCAACGGTATGGCTGCCAACAATTCTGAGGGCAACAGCCGTATAGCACGCTTCGGCGAGGGCGGTGCCAAGGGTAGCATCAACTTCGATGCCGGCAAGGGTCATGTCTTCAAGATTGGTGTAGGCTACGAGTGGCGTCCACCAATGGCCAACACAGCATTCATCTCTCCTGAGATCTGCAACGACTACGTGCTCAACCTTGGCGACGAACATGTCTTCAGCAGCGAGTTCAGCTATCAGTATCAGAATGCCTGGGTACACGCCAACGTCAACGCATACTATAGCCGCCTCGACCACGTCACAGAGTGGCAGAACTTCTACAACGATGACGAGAACTCTTTCACCTACCTCAGCATGACAGGATTGGAGAAAGAATACTATGGTATCGAGGCAGGTCTCGACTTCAAGGTGGCTTCTTTCCTTAACTTCAAGGCCATCGGAACCATCAGCGACGCCAAGAACATCAACAATGCCAACGTGAACTACATGCTCTCCAAGTCGGCAGAGGTGGTTAAGGACTACGCATATATTAAGGACATGCGCGAAAGCGGAACTCCTCTTACTATCGGTAGCCTTGCACTCGACTTCCATAAGAGCGGATGGTTCGTCAACCTCAACGCCAACTGGTACGACCGCATCTATTTGTCATACTCTCCAAGCTATCGCTACAAGTCTTCTCTGAAGAAACGCGACGTACTCTTCAACGACGAGCCTCTCCCTGGTTCTGTTGACCAGGCTAAGGGTCACGGCGGATGGATGGTAGACGGAAGCATCGGCAAGAGTATCCGCCTCAAGCACGGTAGTCTGAACTTCAACCTCATGATAACCAACATCCTCAACAACCGCAAGATTGTTTCAGGTGGTTACGAGCAGAGCCGAAGCGACTACACCCTTGACAAGGAAAACAACGTTAAGGATCGCGTCTACAAGTTCTCTAAGAACCCTAAGAAGTATTACGTATTCGGAACCAACGGAATGTTCCAGGTATCATACAGATTCTAAAAGAAGAGAAAGATATGAAAAAGTTAAAATATATCGCAATGGCATTTGCTGCCCTGCTCTTGGCTTCATGCATGGGCGACGGTTATGCTGATTCCGTGGGAGAAAAGGATTATACCGGCCCTGCCATCGGCAACAACAAACTGGAGGCTACCAATGTCATCACCATCTCCGAACTGAAGGAGAAATATGCCACACAGATAGAACGCGGCCTGTACAAGCAGGTGGACGAGGACATCAAGATATTGGGTATCGTCACAGGTAACGACCTCGGAGGCAACCTCTACAATCAGGTTTGCCTGCAGGACAAGACGGGCGGTATCTTGGTTTGCATCGGCAAGAGCGGACTCTATGGCGAACTGCCTGTAGGTCAGCAAGTGCTTATCGACTGCAAGGGCCTCTACATCGGTGGCTACGGCAAGCAGGCTGAGTTGGGCGGTGTCTATACCAACACCAATAAGGGCTCACAGTCTATCGGTAAGGTAGACCGCTACGTATGGGAGAAGCACTACAAGATTATCGGTGAGGCCGACGAGGCCAAGGCTGAGGCAATGGTTGAGGTATTCGACCAGACCAAGATCAAGGATGCCGACTATCTGAAGTCTTGCTCAGGCAAGTTGATGAGAATAGAGGGCGTAACCTTCGCCGATGCCGGCAAGAAGGTGTTTGCTGATTCTAAAGACAAAGACAACGCCAACTGCGTAAACCGCGGATTCTCTGGCATCAGCACCAACAATCTGGTGATTCGCACTTCTGCCTACGCCAAGTTTGCTAATGCTCTCCTGCCAGAAGGTATACAGAGTGTTACAGGTATCTTCACACGTTATGCAGGAAAAAACAACGACACATGGCAGATTCTTATCCGTACAATTGACGACGTGCAGTTACTCAAGGGTACAGAGCAATGCCCTTACACCGTGGAGGAAGCTCTCAAGTTGATAAACGACGGAAAGACTACCGATGCTATGGTCTATACAGAAGGTGTCATCTGCTCTGAGCCAAAGGTAAATTTACAATATGGTGATGCTGAATTCTACATCTCTGTAGACGGCAAGGGTATGAATGCTGACGGAACTGGCGATCCTGCCAATACCATCAAAGTATACCGCAACCACTATCTCAACAACGAGAAGTACACCGAGGCCAACAAGGACTTGATCAAGAAGGGACAGAAAGTTGTCATCTGCGGCAAGCTCATACTCTTCCAAGGCACTACACCGGAAATCGACAAGGAAAACTATATCGTTTCCATCAAATAAAACTAACTCAAGTAGAAAACTATAAAAAGAATAATCAATATGAAAAAGTTCATTTATTCATGCTTGTTCTTGGCTATGGCAGCCATGACATTTAGCAGCTGCGAGGACGTTCCTGCTCCTTACAATATGCCTACAGAGAATGAATCTCAGAAAGTTCAGCCTTCAGGTACTGGTACTGCTGCCGACCCATTCAATGTGGCAGGAGTAGTAAAGTACATTGACGATGGTGGAAGCGCTGAAACAGAAGTATACGTAAAGGGTAAGGTCGTTTCTGTGGAACAGAGAAGCTGGAATGCAAATTACGGTAGCTTGAAGTATTACATCTCTGAGGATGGAACACCTACCAACCAGTTCTACGTTTTCAACGGTTATGCTGGTCCTAACCGCACCAAGTTCTCGGGCGAAGATGCTTTGAAGCAAGGTGATGAAGTTGTTATCTGCGGTAAGGTAGACGTCTATAATGGCACCAAAGAGTTCCTCGCGAATAACTATATTGTTTCTCTCAATGGCGTAGGTGGAGCTACCACTCCTGACACTCCAACTGATGGCTACATCAATGAGACATTCAGCAAGAGCTTCGGTACATTTACTCTGAAGAACATTAAGGGTACCCCATGGGTGATTGATTCTTACGGCTATGCTAAGGCTACAGGTTATGAGAACGTAAGTAAGGTAACAACACCTTCAGAGAGCTACCTCGTTTCAAAAGCTATTGACCTCTCTACTTCAAAGGGCGCAACATTGAAATTCTCTTATATCTTGCGTTATGCAACGTTCAATGGTGTTCCTACAGAAGGCGTGAAGAACCAGGTGCTCATTACAGAGAACTACACTGGCGATCCTACAACAACAAAATGGACCGACATCACGGGTACTTTGAGAGAAGGAACAGACTGGAAGACATGGTCTACATACACCTTCGACCTCGCTCCTTATAAAGGAAAGAAAAACATCGTTATCGCTTTACACTATGCATGCGAGGCTAAATCAGGTACATGGCAGATAAAGGAATTGACTGTTAAGGAAGGTACTCCTACAGTAGAGCCTGAGACTCCTGACACTCCTTCTACTGGCGACACAACAACACCTAATGGTAACTTCGAGACTTGGGTAGACGGTAAACCAAACAACTGGAAGACTGCCTCTTCTGCAGGTAACGCCTCTCTCGCTCAGAGCACAGACGCTCACAGTGGCAAGTATTCTGTAAAGGTAGGTGGTTCAACATCAGCCAACAAGCGTCTTGGCTACAAGGAAATGAAGCTCAAAGCTGGTACTTATAAGATTAAGTACTACGTAAAGGCTGCTACTGCAACAGGCGCATCAGTACAGTCTGGATTTGTACCTGTTACTGAAGGTAAGGTCGGCGATTACAAATACTCTGGCTACATCAACAATATCTCAAACACAGAGTGGACACTTGTTGAGCAAGAATTGAAAATTCCTACTGATGGCACATACTGCATCGTAATCATGAACTCAAAGATGCCTGGTGGTGACGTTCTCATTGATGACCTCACCTTGACTCTCGGCGAGACTGTTATCATCAAGTAAACAATATTTGAAGACTTCATATTTCCCCATTGCCTCTCATCAGGCAATGGGGATTTTTGTATCATCAAGACGCTAAAGAACAGGAAAAGAGAGGGAAAGAGAGAAAAACATCTGGAAATATTTGGCAGTAAGGAGAAAAAGTCGTAACTTTGCACCCTGTTAAGTCAAAAGGCTATAATGGGCATGCACCGCAAGGACATGAAATGATGGCAACATCCCCATGACGTCTAATTTTAATAACCCAAATAAAAGTAAAAAACAAAATGAAAAAAGGTATTCATCCAGAGAACTATCGCCCAGTAGTATTCAAGGATATGTCTAATGGCGACATGTTCCTCTCACAGTCAACTTGCAAGACCAACGACACTGTTGAGTTCGAAGGCGAGACTTACCCAGTAGTAAAGATTGAAATCTCTAGCACCTCTCACCCATTCTATACAGGTAAGAGCAAGCTCGTTGATACTGCAGGTCGCGTTGACCGCTTCATGAACCGTTACGGCAAGTTGAAGAAGTAATATACCTTTTTATATATAAGGATATATTATAATACGAGATAGAAGGTGCGTTCTAACGTAGTTGCATATGCGTTAGTGCGCACCTTTTACTTTTCTTTATACCCCACTCTTCTTATAAGATTCATCCTAACATCTTATTATCTATTTTATCATTTAACATTCACTATGTTATGAAACAAATCAAGATTTATTTATTCGCTCTCCTCGCTGTGCTCTCTATGGCAGCCTGCGGAAGCAGCAACGACGGAGACGGAAATAGTTCGAATGAAATCAACACCAACAAGAACGAGGTAACAACCGACAAGGCTGTCACCCGACTGGAGTTTCCTAAACTGAAAGGCGGAAACAGCATTATCCGTGTTTATCGTGATGGTAACAGCAAGCAGTACGACCCAGACAACGTAAACTATGCAGTAGAATGGGATTGCGACAAGAAGTCGCAGCGTTGGTCTTGCTACATCATCACCAAAAGCAACAGAGCCAAGAATACAAATCGCTATTATAGTGAAAGCAACCAATACCCCAATGATCCAGAGTTGGCAGCTTCAAACAGATGGGAGAAAGACTACATCTACAGATCAGGCTTTGACCACGGACACATCTGCAACTCACAAGACCGTCTGTACAGTTTCAATGCCAACTATCAAACTTTCTTCCTTACCAATATGCAGCCACAATATAGCGTCTTCAATGGAAGTCATCCCAACCATAAGTATAAAGGGCTTTGGATTAAAATGGAGAACTATCTGAACGGATTCAAACTCAATGACACAGACACCATGTACGTATGCAAAGGTGGTACCATTGACAAAGAAGAAAATATCTTGATGCGTATTCAAAACAAACTGATTGTCCCCAAGTATTTCTTTGTGGCAGTCCTCGTCAAGAAGATGGTCAAGGGACAAGCTTACTACAAGTCTATCGGTATGTGGTTCCCACACACCAATGTATATCATGGAGACGACAAACTGTCTGATTACGCCATGAGCATCAAGGATCTGGAAGCAAAGACTGGTATAGACTTCTTTTGCAATCTTCCCGACGATATCGAGCGGGATGTTGAAAGCAAAAAAATACTTAGCGACTGGGGAAGTATAGAAAAATAAGAAGTCAAAGGAAAATAGCCATTTAGCTTGGTTTCCTATACACACGTAATACTTCAGTAAGACAAAAAAAGAAATCGCATGTTTCTAAAGTTCATTACAGAACTGTCGAAACATGCGATTTTTTATAAGGCAACTTTGTATTTATCGTAACATCCTTCGTTATCTCCGATTATTCAGTCGGGAAGAGTCAGCCTTGAGAGGCTTGATAGTCGCACCCATGCCAAACGAAGAAGAACTCTTTACTGTCTTCTCGCTTGCCTTAGAAGAACCGAAGGCCTTGGCCTGACTGGTCTGGTTGACACGCTTTAAGTCAATATAAATCACATCACCCTTCACCTTACCAGTACCTATCATATAGCCCCAGAAAGTATCCACGTCATATCCCTTTTCTGCCCCTAAGTGGAAGCCAGCTTGTGAAGAACCATGGTCCATGACAAACGTAGCCTCAGAGTTCTTATACTGGATATAAATATCGTAATTATCATCAATATACCATTTAAACTCCAAGGTCTGCTGATCTGCTACGGAACCATCATCATTATAAACATAGTCGGTCTCCACGCCCTCTCCACTCAAAGCATCACGAGTGTTAGCATATTGGAAGAACTTCATATCGGCATAGAACTCATTAGTCTGTCGTGACTGCCCATCATCTGAAAGATAAGAATAGGTTACCGGTCCATACCATTCGCCTGTAAGCAACCGTGCCATATCAACAAGGTCACTATTCTGCGAACCACCTTGCCAACCATTATTCCAATCATTGTTGCTCCATCCCCAATCATCATAATGGTCGTACCAACCATAAGGATCATACCAATAATCATCACCGTCGCAACTGGTCATTGCAAGCGACATGGCAGCTATCACAGCCATTGTCAGCAAAGAATATACTTTTTTCATATCAATAAGTAGTTTAATCAGAAATTATTTGTTTTCCGGAAAGAATCGCTTCGGAAGCATGGTGCTGTCGTTCTGCTCCTGAGCACTCTCCTGCTGTTCTTCCTTGTTATTACTACGTGTCTTGGCGTAACCATAATATCCCCAAGAGTCGTACCAGCCCTCGGAACCATACCAGTAATAATTGTCCCAGTCGGGCGTATCTACCTTGATGAACTGGAAGCTGATCCATCTATTCGTACTATTGAAGTCAATATCACCATAGAAGTAACCATTATCGTCAAGATGATAGTTACGAATGACAGCCTTTTCTTGAGTATCAAGGAAATTGATATAAATGGTCGTGCCACTCACGCGCCAGGTAATGCGGTTGGCTACATAGTCCCAGGGCGCATTGCTGTAATAGTCTATCCAGTAGCCGTCGCCAGAATCGTAACCCGAATTGAAAGTTACCTCAGACTTATTAGACTGATAATAACGTCCTTGATAATCCAGCTGCGTCTGCATAATTCCCTCCCATGTACCATTGAGGGCATAGGCAATTTCGGCATCCTCATCACATGAAGTGAGCGAGAGCATCATGACTGCCATGAATATCATTGAGAAGTAATAAGTAATCTTTTTCATATCGCTTTTGTTTATAAGTTAATATTTTCGTTAAATTCTGGTGCAAAGATACCTTATTCTTTTCTTAGGGCAAAGGGAATAGTAGATTATTTTAAGGAAAAATCCCTATTAAAAAGCGGATTTTCCCTAAAATGTTTGGAAATATCAAGTTTAATGCCTAACTTTGTACCAAACTTTATAAAAAAAGCATGAAACGCTTACATTTTTTAATTATACTATCATTTATAACAATCTTTTCATCAGCAGAACCCTTTTGCGATGTCAGAAAGTTTTCAATCCTCGATGGACTTGCAGCCAACTCCATTTCCGATTTGGCACAAGGCTACGACAATATGATGTGGTTTGGCACCTTGAATGGTCTGTCCTATTACGACGGCTATCATTTCAAGACATTCCGTGACGAGCCCGACGACATCGACATCATGAGTACCAACCGCATACTCGCCATCTTCCCAAGCCCAGACAACAATGTGTGGGTAGTCACCTTCGACCGCAAGCTATACATCTTCGATACAGAGCAATGCCAGTTTATCAAGGTTGGCACAATGCTCTGCAAGCGTTTCGGCATCCATTTGGAGTCGAGCCAGATATATCCACTTGCCAATGGACACACCTGGATTACGACTCACAAACAGAACTTCCTGATTCGTGTAGGTCAAGGAAAGGACATAGAGAGCATGAAGCCCGAGCTCATCAAGGTGGGCGAAAAAGGACTGCGAAGCGGCAACGTATGGTTTATCAAGCAAGACAAGCAAGGCCGTGAATGGATTCTCACCGACAAGGGAACATTCATCTACGGCAAGAACTTCCATACCTCTACGCCCTTCAAGTGGTTCAGAGAAGTGGGCAACACCATCTTCCTCGCCACGACTGATGGAAAGGTGGCTGTCTACGACAAGCAGAACCATCTCTCCTGGATTCCCATGCCAGCAGGCGTCACTCGCATCAACGAGCTGAAGAATACTGGTTATCAGTTGATTATCGCTACCAATATAGGACTCGTAGTGTACAATCCACGCACATTCAAGACCGACGTCATCAGTGTGCAGAACCCCAACCAGCCCGTAGCAGAAGTGAAGAAAGCCTACGTAGACGGGCACAACATGGTATGGGCATTTACCGAAGGACAGGGCGTGACGGTAATCAATCCTCAGACAATGACCGCCCGATGGCTCTATGCCGACACTCCAACGCCAGCCGACCGTACCACAAGCAACAGCTTCTTTATCATGGAAGACGAGCACGGCACGCTGTGGACTATTCCCAACTATGACACCTTCAGCTACTACGACCGCAAGACGGGAAAGCTCGTTCCCTATATGCTGAAAAGCAACTCGTCAGGCAACTTCTATATACCTTATATCTCGAAATATGTCGTTTCAGATCAAGGCATACTCTGGCTGATAGGCATACACGACCTGACGCAGGTGAACTTCAAGTTCCACAACTACAACATGACCAAGCTCGAAGAAGGAGAGTCGGAAGTAAGAGCCATGGCTTACACTAACAACGGATTCCACTGGGATGGTTTCAAGTCGGGACACCTCAAGATCAGCGACAGCCACTTCAAAAAGATTGGTTATCTGCAGTCCAACGGACAGATCAGCCAGAAGCAGACACCCTTCTCACGCACAGGTATTTATGCCATCTATCAAGACATGAAGGACAGAATGTGGATAGGCACAGACGGCGACGGACTGTATCTGTATGACCGAAACACCATGCGCCATTTCTGCTACAATGCATCCGACAGAAATTCCCTCCCGGGCAACAGCATCTATGATGTGGTGAGCGACCGACAGGGCAACATCTGGGTAGCCACATACGGAGGAGGCTTGGCACTTATGCGTGAAGACCCACAGGGCAACATCACATTCCTTACTTCTCGTAACGGACTGAGATGGCCAAAGGAACATTACAGTAAAGTACGTAGAATCACCTGTACCGCCAGTGGCGAAATGCTCATCGGAACCACAGCCGGCCTCGTCACCTTCAAGGAAGAAAAGCACCCTTCCAAAAACATACAATTCCATACCACTTCCTACAGGGAGAACGACACAACATCGCTCACCGCATCAGACATCAACTACATCCTGATGCGTTCCAACGGCGACACCTATGTATCGAGCATCGGAGGAACCCTCGACATGATAACAAGCGAAAACCTGCTGCAGGACAATCTGAAGGTGAGATACTGCAATTTCATCAATACCAGCGAGGGAAATGTGCAGAGCATGATAGAGGACAACAGTGGCAACATCTGGCTCATCAGGGAGTCAAGTGTCGATAAATACAACCCCAAGACAAAGAAGCTGACCGTCTTCGGTCCCAACGACTTCGACCTCAACATGACCTTCTCGGAGGCACGCCCCATTCACGACCCTGTAACCGACAACATCACAGTAGGCACTGCTACGGGCAGCCTGACGTTCAACCCCGCGAGACTGAAGCAGACCGACTATCAGCCCCGCATAATCTTCACTGAGCTGCACTACAACGGAAGCAACGAGTACATACCTATCCTGCACCAGAAGAAGATAGTCATCCCAGCCAACAAACGCAACCTGTCCATCAGCTTTGCCGCACTCGACTATACACGCAAGTACCAGCAGTACTATAAATACCGCATCGACGGAAATACCCCCGAAGGCGTATGGATCGACCTTCGAGGACAGAACCGCATCGGCTTCAACCGAATCTCGCATGGCAACTATGTGCTCAAGGTCATCGCCACCAATACGCATGGCAAATGGAGCAAACACGTGGCTTCTCTGGAACTCGACGTGCAACCGACGTTCTGGGAAAGCATCTGGGGCAAGCTGTTCATCATCCTCATCATTGCCGGTGTTACGGCTTTGTGTTTCATCACATACAACAAGCAGCAGAAGGAACGCATCAACCACGAGATGAACGAGATGAAGAACAGGTTCTTCAGCAAGGCTTCACACAAGCTTCGCACTCCACTCACGCTCATCGGAGGTCCGCTAGACGAGGTGTTAGAGAAGGAGGACAACCTCTCTACCGAGAGCCGCAGCCTGCTGCAGATGGTTCAGCGCAATGCCAAGGAGATGCTCAATATGCTCAACAAGATGCTGAAGTTTGACAACGGAAGCGACTTCTATCTTGACGAAGGAAGCGATCAGGCATTCGTGTCATGCGAGAACAACGGCAGCATCAGCGACAAGACAGCCAAAGGCTATCTCAAGGAAGTAGAAGAGACAGAAGAGGACGACAAAACAGAACAGGCAGAAAAGGACATCACCATCCTCGTCGTAGAAGACAACCCCGACCTGCGCCAGTTCCTCTTCACCATCCTCAAGACAGACTATAATGTACTGCTTGCCGAAAACGGCAAGGAAGGCTTGGTAATGGCAAGAAACAAGATGCCCGACTTCATCCTTACCGACGTCACCATGCCTGTGATGGACGGTTTCACGATGGTACACTACATCAAGCAGGACACCAACACCGCCCATATTCCTATCATCGTACTGTCGGCTAAAGCCAGTGTGGAAGACCACCTGCGAGGCTTCGAGGAAGGTGTGGACGGTTATCTCACCAAGCCGTTCTCGGCCACCTACCTCAAGGGACGCATCGAGGCTGTCATCAATCAGCGTCATGCCCTGCAGCAAGACATGCTGAAACAGATACAACGAGCCGAAGGTGCCGAATTCCATATCACGCACGAATATCCACAGACAGCATCCGGACAGGGCGACAACAGAAGCCCGGCTACTAATAAGCGCATGACGGAAGAGGACGCTCTGACCGAAAAGATCGTACAGTTCATCAATGAGAACATGAGCAATCCCGACCTCAAAATCGATGACATCGCCGTAGCCATGGGTATGAGCCGCAGCGTGCTCTACGGCAAGATCAAGAATGCTGTGGGCATGAAGCCTATCGACTTCGTACGCCACATCCGCATCATGCGTGCCACCGAGTTGCTCTGCAATACCGACGAAACACTTAGCAGCATCGCCTACTCTTTGGGCTTCAGCGATCCTAAGTATTTCTCGAAGGTATTCAAAAAGGAAATGGGTATCATTCCAAGCGAATATAGAGAAAATTCAAAGTAATAACACTTTTTTATACCTGGTGCACGAAAAAAACGAGAATTTACACCTTGATTCTGTACGAAAGCAGTACCTTTGCACCAGTTCTTAGAAAAGTTAAATGATAGTTTAATTCTTGAATACTCCTTTCCTTCAACAACGAAAGGAATATTCAAAGTGATCCGGGGATTGTGAAATTCCCGGATTTTTTTATAAAAAAATATCAGTAACTATAGACACATATGAAAGAAAAATCGTATCTTTGCACTCGTTAAAGATACGATAACTGAGATTAAAACTATAAAAAGATACATAAAAAGAAAATGAGAACCGTTTACGAATTCTCTGTCAAGGACAGAAAGGGAAAGGATGTTTCCCTCAAGGAGTATGCCAACGAGGTGCTGCTCATCGTCAACACAGCCACGAAGTGTGGCTTCACCCCACAGTATGAGGAACTGGAAAATCTCTATGAGAAATATCACTCACAAGGTTTTGAAATCCTCGATTTCCCTTGCAACCAGTTTGGTCAGCAGGCACCCGGTACCGACGAGAGTATTCATCAATTCTGCAAGCTTACTTACGGCACAGAGTTTTCACGCTTCAAGAAGATAAAGGTAAACGGTGATGACGCCGCTCCTCTTTACAAGTTCCTCAAGGAGGTGAAGGGTTTCGCTGGCTGGGACGAGTCACACCCTCTCTACCCTGTCCTCGACAAGATGCTGAGCGAGGCCGACCCCAACTACAAGGAGAGTGCCGACATCAAGTGGAACTTCACCAAGTTCCTCATCAACAAGAAAGGTCAGGTTGTTGCCCGCTTTGAGCCTACCACCAGTTTCGAAGTCATCTCTGCAGCCATCGAAGAATGGCTGAAAGCATAAAACATAAAAATCCCCTGCAGGTTCAAACTTGCAGGGGATTTTTTATTTCCAAGAATTATAGTACTTGTTTACTCAAGAAATTACACTTTAGGAACATCCTTGAGGAACTGCTCTATCTCTTCGTCGCTGACAGAATAGTTCTGCAGATCGCCATTGATGTAGCTGTCGTAAGAAGGCATATCGATGAGACCATGACCAGACAGACAGAAGAGGATGACCTTCTCCTCGCCCTTCTCCTTCGCCTTGAGCGCCTCACGGATAGTGGCAGCGATGGCATGACAGCTCTCTGGAGCAGGAATGATTCCCTCGGTACGGGCAAAGAGCATACCAGCCTGGAACGACTCCAACTGTGGAATGTCCACACCGTGCAGATAACCGTCCTTGAGCAACTGCGAGATGATCATACCGGCACCATGATAACGCAGACCACCAGCATGAATGTTGGCAGGCTTGAAGTCATGACCCAGGGTGAACATCGGCAGCAGCGGAGTGTAGCCAGCCTCATCGCCGAAGTCATATTCGAACTTACCCCTTGTCAGCTTAGGACAGCTCTCTGGCTCGGCTGCGATAAACTCAGTGTTCTTCTCTCCGCTCAGATTATGACGCATGAATGGGAAAGCCAGTCCGCCGAAATTGCTTCCGCCACCGAAGCAGGCAATCACCTGATCGGGATATTCGCCAGCCATCTGCATCTGCTTTTCTGCCTCCAGTCCGATGATCGTCTGATGCAGAGCCACATGGTTGAGCACCGAACCCAGTGTGTACTTACAGCCCGGAGTGGTAGTAGCCAGTTCGACAGCCTCGCTGATAGCAGTACCGAGTGAACCAGGATGATTAGGGTCGCGTGTGATGATGTTCTTTCCGGCACGTGTACTCATTGATGGAGAACCCTCCACCGTAGCGCCAAAG
>ERZ1504442.297-NODE-297-length-13180-cov-10.936076_pt1 | contig 13180 bp, 10 predicted proteins | sample MGYA00574803_ERZ1504442 | MGnify/ENA primary metagenome ERZ1504442 (study PRJEB39906, sample SAMEA3182106) | gut metagenome | biome: human; feature: gut; material: Stool; isolation source: human stools | place: Canada | collected 2013-02-26 ...
GCATGGGTATGGCAGGTGTCCACTCCATCGGTATGGGTGTGCTCATCGGCTTGGAGAAGGAATGGCGCACGGATGTTGTGATGATGGCTCATCACCTGCGCTACCTGCAGAAGCATTACTGGAAGACCAAGTACAGCGTGAACTTCCCTCGTATGCGCCCTGCACAGAACGAAGGTTTCCAGCCAAACTGCTTCATGACCGATAAGCAGTTGGCCCAGGCAACTTTCGCCATGCGTATCTTCGACCACGATGTAGATATCTCCTACTCTACCCGTGAGCCAGCCTACATCCGTGACAACATGGCAACACTGGGTGTCACCACCATGTCGGCAGAATCAAAGGTAAATCCTGGCGGTTACCATACCTATCCTCAGGCATTGGAGCAGTTCACCGTAAGCGATGAGCGTACCGCCAAGGTAATCAATGCGAGATTGAAGGAATTGGGCAGAGAGCCAGTCTGGAAGGATTGGGATGCCTCATTCGATTTCTTCGGAAATATCGCAAACGGATAAAGAAGATGTAATTAAACAGAATAAAAAAAAAGAGTGTATCATAAATTCATGACACACTCTTTTTTTTGTTAATATTCTCAGACTGACGCCCCTATATCGCCACCAGCCCATCAGCAACTTATCAGCCAATTCCCCCAAAATCATCAGTAAACAGCAACCTATAAACTATTAACTATAAACTATTAATTGTAAATTACTGAAGTTTCGCAAGTGAATAAATATCAACTTGCTTGTTTATAAATATACATATTACGTAGCGTATGGGCAACAGGATTACTTTCGATGAAATCTGCCAGCAACTCTGTAGCATCTATAGAGTAACGCTCTGCTGCTTCCAGAACGAAGTCCAAAATGATAGCCCATAATTACCTGCGCACCATTAGATACTGCCGTAGTACTATCTACACCACAATATCTACCTATCACGAAAAGATCGGCCAAACCATAGAGAATCTGTAGGAAATAAGCCAGAATATAAGGTAACAGAAAGGTCGTGATATTCCCCCAAATGCTACCTTGTGTCAAGTCTGTTCTATTCATCGGTTGCAAAGATACTATAAAAAACAGAAATAGCGAGACAATCTTACTTATTTTTTCTCAAATTCTGCAAATTTGTGATATATCACCAACATTCACGGAGCCGTGGTTACCTCATACCGGACATAGATAAAAAAAAAACTCCGAAGAACCAATCTTGGTTCTTCGGAGTTTTTTGTACACCCTTAGGGATTCGAACCCTAGACCCACTGATTAAGAGTCAGTTGCTCTACCAACTGAGCTAAGGGTGCCTCTGCTAAAAGCTTTGTTTTCAAAAGCGAGTGCAAAGGTAATACATTTTTCTGAAACCACCAAACTTTTATGGATATTTTTTGAAAAAATCTTTCATTTTATCCATTATGATTGGTTCCTGGAAGCATTATTCCTTCAGCCAACCACCTATCAGACTGATGATTTCCTGTCTTGTAGGCTCTGGGAACGACAAGATGCGAGTTTTGTGCGAACCGCCATGACACATATAAACATGCAGGTTCTTCTTGTTTTTGGTGAAAGGCAAGCCATAAATGCCCGAAGCTCCCCATGGGTCGATATCACCATAAATATAAACCATCTTCGGATCATTCTTGGTCAGGAACTCTACCGTATGATTATAGAGTGCTGGCGAGAACTTCACGTTTTCTGCCCCCTTTGGCACCATCAGTTTCTTCAGATAGCCCTTAGCTGTCTTGATACTGAGATATTTCTTGAATGGTTTGGTATAATAGCCGTAATAACCCAACTCCCGGGCTGCCTGCACATCAAACGAGGCTGTGGCATTATAATTGGTGAAATAGTCAGGTTCACACATGTTGATCCAGTAATCAAACACCGTCTTGTCATCTGCCTCTCTTGCAGGAATCTTGTTGATGTCTTCTCCCCACTGCCAGAAAGCAAAGGCGTATTCGAATACAGAGTAATCAAAAATCTCTGCCAGCGGAGCATTGAATACATATTTCTTATCGTTGCAATATTTCTCGAACATTGGCAGCAACGCAGCCTTTCGCTTGAAGAGGAGCAACTGGAAATCGAGCACCTTCTGTCGGTTTTCCTTGGTTGATACCTGATATTGCAGGAACTTCTCATGTCGTCCATCCTCCACGCCCTTGTTGAGCGGAGCTACGTATGGCACAGAAATATCTACATCATCAGGGAAGTAAGAACGGTAGAACATCGTAGTCTGTCCGCCCTTGCTGATGCCAGTAGCAATCCATTTTCCCTTGTACATCGCATGCAGGGTCTGGTTTACATGATGCAGATCATAGAGCGAATTCTCAACGGTAAGATAATCCCAGTTGCAAGGACTAGGCATCGACTTGTCGAAATAACGGTACTCTACGGTAATGATATTCGTATCGAAGAGTTTGGAAAGTTCTTCAATATATCCTTCACGCAGCGCATAGTTGGCATTATATCCTTCTGTCACGAGCACGGTAGGACGGTCGAATCCTCTATGGCAGAGCACCACCCTCTGTTCGAAATAGCCCTTGGATGCATCCTTGGCATCGAGCTGCTGCTTGATAAAGAACACATACTTTTCCGGGAAATGCGTACTTTTCAGCGTTTCCACGTTACTTACTCCAGGCAAAGCAGCCAATTGCTTACCAGCCACTCCCAGTTCTGCCGCCAGCATCTGCAAAGGCAGGATGAAGAGCAGCAGCATCAATTTCAAAAATCTCAGTTTCATCTGATTCTCTCTTTTTATTTATTATATTCTAAAATTCAAGATTGCAAAATACATTCTATATTTTTTCTAAACAGCTGCAAAGGTAATGATTTATTCTTGTTCGGCAAAGAGAAACAACACCTTATTTTATTATATGGGCAGCAATTAAGGAAATCAGAACAAGAATCCTGCATTGATATAGAATCCTACATTCTTACCCAAGCTAGAATAATTAGCCTGAATGCTTACCGGACCCAATACGAAATCATAGGATGCTCTCAAGGCTCCTCCCCACAAATCATCACCGATAAGGATATGGGAAAACTTGCGGGCTTCCTTGCCATACTCTCCCAGAGCGGTAAGATAGAACTTTCCTTTCACCCGATAGCGGAAACCAAGCTGACCAGTCACCACATTGCGCTCCAGCAGATGAACATGCTGCGCACTCTCCCATGCCACTTGCCAAGGCAGATAGTAACCGTCAGCTACTCCACCTGCATAATTCTGATAAATGGCAGGTACGGAACTGCCAAACAAGAAGCGGCTCTTGAGCTTAGGAAGCAGATAGAATCTGGAATTGAGACGTACGGCACATTCTCCTTGAAAAACAGCTTCACCGAAAGGATTACCATCAGCATAATGTATTCCGTCATCCGTATGCAGAATGCCCTGAACCTGAATGCGGCTGCCACGGGTCGGGAAATAGCGGCGGTCGTAAGTATCCATCACAACAGATGCAAAGTAGTTCAGAAAATGGTCTGACGAACGGGTCTGGATGCTTCCGTCGCGTTCGAACATATCAGAATGATAATGATAATAATCAAACTGCACTCCCGATTTCAATCTGAAATTACCGATATCGCGGGTATAGAATCCAGCGAAAGAATGCGAAAGAAACTCCAGGGCATCCAACTTATGCTTGTCCGCATAAAGGTCGAAATCATAATGAGCCATACGATAGGAAATGCCTATTTTCGCTCCGAAAAGGTTGCCATAGGCATATTTCATTTCCAGATATGGATTACGGGAAATGCGTCCTGCAAAGGCATAGTGATGACGGGTAGAAAACTGCTGGTTATTGGATATCTGAGCGATGACGCTCGCCAAATCCTGCGTATCAAAACGTGCACCTACACTGATTCTTCTCGATTCGTTGGGTTCCAGCATGAATACCAGGTCATAAGGTTCCTCGTTAGACTGTCTGTATTCTACACGCGAAAAGATATTCAGTCCCCTGAGCATGGCAAGTGTGCCATCTATCTCCTCAGGACTGACTTCCGAATTCTCCCGTAAAGCAATTTTCTTTCTAATCCACTTTTCCTCCTCTCCGCTGATGCCTTCTATCCGGATGCTTCCTATATGATAAGCTTCCGTCTGAGAAGGTTTCGGCTGTTTGAGGCGTTTATCCTGTAATGTATCATCAGAGGCTACAGAATCACAAGCATCAGCATAGATATACTTTCTCAGAGCCATCAGCTCATCCCATTTCTGGCGGGCAGCCTGTTCTCCCCGCTGTATCATGGTATCAATGGCTTCAGATTGGAAACTGGCTGCCGAATAACCTTTCAGAGAAGGATTGATATAAAGATCGGCTTCAGCCATATTCTTCCTGTATTTGTTCTGCCCCATCATACTTATGAGCTGTTCTACAACAGAAGAAGCCGATTTCAGTTCTTCCTTCTTTTTCCAACCGGTACTCAAATCTACACAGATAATCACATCCGCTCCCATTTCTTTTGCCACATCAACCGGCAGATTGTTCAAGGCGCCGCCATCCACCAGCATCTTCCCTTTCCATTCTACCGGAGCAAACACGCCCGGTATCGACATGCTGGCACGCATCGCCAATGGCAACGAGCCCGATGAAAACACGACCTCCTTGCCTTCTACCAGATCTACCGCCACGCAACGGTAAGGAATAGGTAGGTTGGAGAAATCATCCACCTGATGATACCCCACGGTAAGTTTAGAGAAAAGGTTAAAGATATTCTGCCCCTTCACATAACCGGTTGGTAACGAGACCTTTCTCTCTTTGGAAAGAGGAATATGAACGATATATTTCTCCCTTTCTTCTTTAGAAAGAAAAGTCTCCGATTCACGTTTCACCTGGTCGCTCAAAAGGAAAAGCCAGTTCTGGTTACGGTAGAGGCTATCGATATCCGCAGCATCGTAGCCGATGGCATAGAGTCCGCCAACGATGGCACCGATACTGGTTCCGGCAATATAATCTACAGGAATATCAGCCTCTTCCAGCACCTTGAGCACACCTACTTCAGCCGCGCCCTTGGCACCACCTCCACCCAACACGAGCCCCACCTTTTTGCGTGGCTTCTGGGCTTGCAGAGGAGTATGTGCAAAGAAGCAGCAGAATAAAACCAGAAAATATAATATTTTATCTCGATGTACCATCATATTGCTCCTTGTTTAAATGAATAACTGACACGGCAAAGATACGAAGAAAAGAGAGGATCTTCAGGAGAGCAGAAGCTAACACAGAAATACTCTTCACTCTTCACCAAGCCCTCCGGAATACCGATAAACAGGGCGGTTGGCGGAGGTGAAGAGTTCTCTGAAGCTCTTCACCCACTCTTCACCACTCTTCACCTAAATACTTTTTCAAGAATCGACAGAAAAGAGAAGAATGATATTTCTTTTCCTCCATATTTCTTTCGTGTTTATAATTCTAATGATATTCCTTTCTTTCTATCTTTCTGGCTCGCAGGTTCAGCTTACGAGGATCTTGGCGCAAATCCCAGAGATCCACCAGCCAGATGATATCTTTCTCTTCATTATAGAAATAGATAATCTTGAAGTTCTTCATGATGATGGCACCACGAAACTCCATTGTTTCATTACGGAAATGAGCTACTATAGGATAACGCTTAGGCATAAATTCTAATAAACGCTTAATTTCCTTATATTGTGTTTGCCACTTACGAGCAGTTTTTAATCCAAACTCTTGCAAGGCATACTCAATACACTTTTTTATCTCCTTCTTGAAAAGGGCATCAGTTTTTATTTCCATTCTGCAATCATCTTTTCTATCTCAGCATCCAAAACGGAAATTGGCTCTCCATAATTAGGATCATCCAACTTATCCAAAATGCTCTCGCAATGCTCCATCACCTGCTCCAGCGAGCGCCCCATAGGATAGGAATCGGTTTCATAAGCCTCATCCCATGATACTGATGATGCTGCCGAACGATAAGCAGGCGATGGCTCACAAACCTTATCCCCTGCTACCTTAGATTCCTCGATATGATATTTCTTTTCCTCCATATTTCTTTCGCTATTAAAGTTCCACGTTACTTATTGGTGCAAAAATACGAAGAAAGATTGGAACTCGCAAGAAAATCTGAAAGAAAATGGCTGAGGACACTGAAATTTAAAGGATTATGCGAATCAATCCAGATACAGCAAGGTTGTCATATCATAATCCTGACCGATAAATATTATGTGGAAGCAAACACGGAAATACTCTTCACTCTTCACCAAACCCTTCGGAATACCGATAAACAGGGATGTTGGCAGAGGTGAAGAGTTCGCAGCAGCTCTTCACCACTCTTCACCCATATACTTCTACACATCAACGCATAAAGGAGGATACACATCTTCCTATCGATTTTGAGTCCAGGTGAAGAGTGGTGAAGAGTGGGTGAAGAGTTGCTGATGACTCTTCACCTCCCGAAATGCCGATAAACACAGGGGATTTGGGAGGAAAGGTGAAGAGTGAAGAGATTTTTGCAGAATGCTAAACATAAATCATATTGATAGGATTGGGAAATCTGGTTTCCCCGTCTGAGATGACTGTCTCATAGGAACAGCCGACTATTCCCTATTCCGCTAGTAGGCTGTTCGCCCCAAACAGCCTACTGGCCATACGCAAACAGCACACTTATCTTTCGGAGATAAATATCAGAACATCGGAGATTGATCTGCCAAAAACAGCCATATCAAAACAAAAACGATATGAAACTTCCCTGAAATTTGGAGGGTTTAAAAAAATATATTACCTTTGCACCCGCAAAAAAATAAGATTATGAACGGATTGTATACAATATTATTATTGGTGCTGAGCAACATCTTCATGACGCTGGCTTGGTACGGACACCTCAAGTTGCAACAAACGGGCGTGAGCAGCAACTGGCCTCTTATCGGTGTCATCGCCTTCAGTTGGGCCATCGCCTTCTTCGAATATTGCTGTCAGGTACCAGCCAACCGCATCGGTTTCGTGGATAATGGCGGACCGTTTAATCTGGTCCAGCTCAAGGTGATACAGGAATGCGTATCGCTTATCGTTTTCGCCATCATCGCCAATATCCTCTTCCAGGGACAGGGATTGCACTGGAATCATTTCGCAGCCTTCTGCTGCCTGATTGCAGCCGTTTATTTCGTATTCATGAAATAGCCGGATAAGGAGTTAACTCAATATAACTCCTTATCCGGCTACCTTTTTAGTTTTATACCTGCCCTACACCAGCTTATAGATTTCGCTCGGCGTCTTGCGCTTCAATACTTCCAGCTGGAAGTCCTTGCCGGCTATGATGCCTTTGCTGCGCAAAATCTGCTCCACGGTTTTGCGTGCCAGCTCAGGATGGTTGTTCTCCTCGCTGAGATGACAGAGCCAGACGTGATGAAGCTCCGGTGTAGCATAATTGGCAAGCGCCTCGCCACAATCGTCGTTGCTCAGATGACCGTTATCTCCCAGAATGCGCTCCTTCAGATACTGGGGATAATGACCCTGCTGGAGCATCTCTACACTATGGTTCGCCTCGAGTACAAGATAGTTGGCACGACCGATAAAGTCGTGCATCTCTTCAGTAATATGCCCCACATCGGTGATGAGACAGAAGTTTACACCTCCGCACTCCACGAAATAGCCAACATTGTCGGTACTGTCATGGGGTACGCCGAACGGAGTAATCTTAAACTCGCCCAGTGTGAAAGTTACGTTCTTCTCTATCACACGAGCATGGTTAGGCTCTATCTTCTTTCGAACACAATAGTTGCGCTCGATGCCTTGATGTACTTTACGGGTCGTATATACCGGTAGATGATAGTCAGTACTCAGACTCCCCACCGACTTTACATGGTCGGCGTGGTCATGGGTGATGAGGACGTGATGCACATCCTCGAAGCGAAGTCCATAGTTATGGAAATGCTTCTTCAATATTCTTATTCCTACTCCTACGTCTATCAGTATCGAATCCGTATCAGTGTAAAGATAATAGCAATTGCCACTACTTCCACTGCCAAAGGATATAAATTTCAGCATTTTAATTGTTATTTTCCATGCAAAGTTAGCAAAAAAGATTCTTATTACAAAGTTTTTTACTATCTTTGTGCCGAAATATCGCAAAAAAATAGAATTTTTAAGATTTGAGAATCATGATAAAGAAGTCGATGATAGGTTTATGCATAGCTGTGGCATGCATGAGCGCAAGTATATTCAGCCTTTCGGGATGTGAACCTCACGAAGGCAGCGAGGACCAACTGAAGGCTGACGTTGATTCGTTTGCCAACAATTATTTCAACTGGCATTTCCCGAAAGCCGTGAAGTATTGCACCCAGGAATCGGAGCGCTGGCTGCGCTATGCTGCAAGTAATGTGAACGAGACCGACGTGGAACTGCTGCGCCAGAAACCGGAGGATGCCAGCATCGAGATTACGGATATTGATTTCGGTGACGATGAAACAAGTGCCACCGTTACCCTTACGGTTCATAATTTTCTGCAGATGGACAGTATCGGACAGGATCCGCAGCTCATAGAACAGGCCGATTTCCAACTGCCGATGTGTATGGAAAAGGGGCTCTGGAAGATTAAGCTGGATAAATTGCCTTGAAAAAAGTAAGGAGTTTCTGAGGGGCATCATAATCAAAAAAAGATGCCCTACAGAAACTCCTGGCTATAAACTGTTAACTATAAACTATTAACTATCAACTGCATTTAGAACGGCAGACCAACTGCGAAATGGAAGGCGAAATCGCGGTCTAGTTTCGGGTGGATAATCGCCCAATGCTCTTCCTTCGTTCCGTAGGCTGGATTGATTGCCTTCATACCCATATCCAGACGGAGGATGAAGTAATCGAAATTCAACCTGAGACCTAAACCATAGGCTACAGCTATCTGTTTGTAGAATTCATCTATCTTGAACTGGCCGCCAGGCTGATCCTCATAATTGCGAAGTGTCCAGATATTACCGGCATCGATAAACGCTGCACCCTCAAACTTCCAGAAGAGCGAAGTGCGATATTCGGCATTCAAGTCGAGTTTCACATCACCCGTCTGGTTGATGAAATCTATTCTGCCGTCAGTTCCCTTAAACTTGCCCGGACCTAATTCTCTTACGCCCCAACCTCTTACCGAGTTGGCACCACCCGAGAAATAACGCTTTTCGAAAGGTAGCACCGTACTGTTGCCGTAAGGATAAGCCACACCGATGCCCGCATGCAGCGCCAGAGCATTACGCTTATCAAACTGCATCAGATGGGTATAATCTACATCAAACTTGGCATACTGGGCATAAGCTATATTAAATAATGTACGCTGCCCCTGGCTGTTCACCTTGAAACCGAATGCCTTGGAAACACCACTCAGCAGATTGCCCGAACTCTCTACATTCACTCGCACTGCATCTACCCCATCGCTATAACTCAAACCGAAACCCATCTTCATGATAAACAGGTCTTCGTAATTGTAGCGGAGGATGGCATTTCTGTTTTCTGCATTATCGAGATAGTCTCTCTTGAAAGTCTCGGATATCCATGGCATATACACATAGTTGAGATCGAGCAGGTCGAAACGCCAGGCCAGATGATGACGCGGTTCTGTCCAGCGATAACGCCAAGCTGTAGAGAATACGCGGCGATGAAACTCCGGACGGTTCTGAAGATTCCAACTTGCCGACAACTCGCTGTTTGCCGTCTGTCTTCTTCTGAAATTTCTTGAAAGGAAAGGCGCCAAGAAACGAGGGAAAACCAGTTTGCCTTCAACCGAATATTCAGTATAGTTCTGGTCCTGATACCCCTCCAGACCGGTAATGGCCTCGTAGGCTCCTCGAAGTTCGATGCTCAGCTGCTCACTACCTCTGAAGAGATTTCGGTTGGTATAAGTGAGCGATGCAGCAGCTCCCAAGTCGCCCGCCGTATTGGTTCCCTCCGGCTGGAAGGCGATGGTAGAAGGCTTGTTGGTACTGATCTGGATATTGCAATCCATCTGCCGGCTGATGCTGTCCATCTCCATTCCGTTCTCCGTAACATGGTTGCTGTCAGGGACTTCAGAGAAACTGATGTTGGTATACTTCACCGCCTGCAGACGGGCAAAGTTGTTATAGGTGCGCTGCAAGGCGGCGGCACTGTAGGGACGGCCTTCTCTGAGGGCAGTGGCATTGAGCAAAACCTGATGGCGCAGATGGATTCGGTCGCTGTCATTACTCAGATAGTTGATGTTTCTGATTTCATATCGGGGATGATCAACCTCAGGAGCATTACTGTTTGCCTTATACTTCATCAGGTGGAGCGTCAGGGCGATATCCTTCTGTCCCGCAATCGTATCGGCAGAAAACTGGATAAAATCTTTATGAAAGCGGAAATAGCCATCATTGGTCAGAAGGCTGGAGATACGCCTGCGCTCATTATCCAATGTTTCTACCGTAAATCTCATACCCGGCTTAATCTGCTGATTATCGGGGTTATCGAGATGCAGAAGTTGCTGAATATGTTCATCTTCCACCTCATATTTCACCTTACCTATCACAAAAGGTTCTCCGGGATGCAACAGATAGGTAGCATCCAGTTTCTTTCCTTTCTTGGTGGTATAGAGCGACACCCCGGCATGCATGAAGCCCTGGTTCTGCATGGCGGTAAGCAGATCCTGACAGGAGAGCCGCGCCTGCAAAGTATCGTAGATGACAGGCTTCTTGCTGAAAGGATTCTTGAAGAGCGAGAAGAGTTTCGGTTTCTCTTTCTGGCGCACATACTGCTTGAGCGCCCCGGCATTATACCCTGCCGAGTCGCTCTTCACTTCCACCTTATTTAATATATACTCCCCTTCCGGCACCATTTTGCTTGAAGAACAAGATGCTATGAGCAGCGGCAAGGCAAGTAATGAAATCGTTTCTTTTTTCAAAATATCTATCGTTTTTGATATGCAAAGATAATGCAAAACAAATTAAATACAAAATATTTAGCACTTTTTATTTTGAAATGTCTATATTTTATGTTACCTTTGCACACATATAGACAAAAAATAAATGATTAGCAAGAATAAAATAAAGTACATACGTTCGCTCGAACTGAAGAAGAACAGAAATAAAGAAGGAAAGTTCGTGGCAGAAGGTTTCAAGGTGGTAGACGATCTGCTCGCTCTGCAACCTGCCGACCTGATTGTGGCTACCGGCGAATGGCTCCGGGGCAAACACTTCGGGGCTGAAACCGAAGTGATAGAGGTTACTGATGAAGAACTGAAGAAGGTAAGTTTCCTGCAACATCCGCAACAGGTGCTTGCCGTATTCAGACAGGCAACATCAGGAGATTACTCTATTAATACCAGCGAACTGAGTCTGGCGCTCGACGGCGTTCAGGACCCAGGCAACCTGGGCACCATCATCCGCATCGCCGACTGGTTTGGCATCACCCATATCTACTGCAGTCAGGATACTGCCGACGTATACAATCCGAAGGTGGTTCAGGCTACGATGGGCAGCATAGCAAGAGTGAAGGTAGAATATGGCGACCTGCTGGGACTGGTAGAATCGCTTCCTGCCGATGTTCCCGTTTACGGCACCCTGCTCGATGGCGACAACATCTATCAGCAAAAGCTCGAAAACCGAGGACTTATCGTGATGGGAAACGAAGGAAAAGGCATTTCGCCTGCTCTGGCAAAGAAGGTAAATCACAAGTTGCTCATCCCTAACTTTCCGGAAGGTAGAGCTACCGCCGACAGTCTGAATGTGGCTATCGCTACCGCCATTACTTGCTCTGAATTCAGAAGAAACTTTTAAAGGTAAAAAAGTAAAAGGGTAAAAAGGTAAAAAAATAAAAAAGCGATAATTAGAAATTAAAACAAGATAGTTATGGAAGTAAATGAATTATTTAAGCACCGAAGTATAACTTCCTGCATGAGAGCATCATACGATACCATAACAAGTGACTTCAGATCACTCGTAAAACAGACATGGACTACCCATGTTCCATTTGCTGTATTGCTGGCTATCGTACTCTATTTCCTCCTCCCCAACAAACCGCTTCACGATTGGGGAGCCGTAAATCCGATGGCTTCGTTCTTTCTGCAAACCATCATTTACGGAGCCACTATCGTAATGGCTATCGTATCATTCTGGCATCTTCTGCCAAGAAAGCAACTGTGTCCTAAGGGCAAAAAGCGCAAGATAGGAAAATCCCTCCTCCGCATTCTCCGCCACTTCGGAGGTTTTTTTCTGACCAGTTTTCTCGGCATGATTATCGTAGGCATCGCTACCTTTATCGCAGCCCTGCCTTCCATCATCCTCATCATCGCACAGTTCTATTCACAGCTCGGTGCGCTTGATGGCGACCCGCTCGGTGTGCCGGGTTATTTCACCCCACTCCTCTTCCTGGTATTCACCATCACCTTCCTGCTCATCATATACGCCTTGAGCTGGCTTGGCATTTCGCTTGCCTATCAATTCGGCTCTTACAAGGTGCAAGACGAAGAGAAGAAGAGAATGAAAGAAAGCCAGAAAATGGCAACTACAGAGATTGAAAAATATTAATCGTATTAACATATATAAGAGACATGAAACAGACAAGATTACTCTTCATCGACCGCGATGGAACTCTGATTCAGGAACCTGAAGACGAACAGATTGACAGCTTCGAGAAGCTGGTATTCACCAAGGGCGTGTTCCGCAATCTCGCCTTCATTGCCCAGCACACAGACTACGAGCTGGTGATGGTGAGCAACCAGGACGGACTGGGTACCGACTCTTTCCCGGAAGACACCTTCTGGCCTGTCCACAACTTCATCATCCAGACCCTGGAGAGCGAGGGCATCCACTTTGCCAAGCAGCACATCGACCGCCACTTCCCTGAAGATAACTCACCAATGAGAAAGCCAGGCACAGGCATGCTGACCGAATACATCGATAACCCTGCCTACGATATGGCAAACAGTTATGTAATCGGCGACCGGGAAACCGATGCCCAGCTTGCAGAAAACCTGGGTTGCAAGAGTCTGATTCTCGGAAAAGACGGCATGGACTGGGATAAGATTGCCGAGATTCTCTTTGCCGGAGACCGCATCGCAGAGGTGAAGCGCACCACCAAGGAAACGGATATCTACATCAAGGTAAATCTCGATGGTTCAGGCAAATGCGACATTTCTACCGGTCTCGGTTTCTTCGACCACATGCTGGAACAGATAGGCAAACACGGCATGATGGACCTCACCATCCATACCAAGGGCGACCTCTATGTGGATGAGCATCA
>ERZ1504442.311-NODE-311-length-12890-cov-16.041527_pt1 | contig 12890 bp, 9 predicted proteins | sample MGYA00574803_ERZ1504442 | MGnify/ENA primary metagenome ERZ1504442 (study PRJEB39906, sample SAMEA3182106) | gut metagenome | biome: human; feature: gut; material: Stool; isolation source: human stools | place: Canada | collected 2013-02-26 ...
ACGCAACAAGATGATGCACGATACGCTCATCCTCTGCTGCCACGAAGGAGTGAAGGAAACGAAACAGGCTTTCGGTAACCTTTTCTCCCAGGTGGATTATCTCTGTAAGGCTCACGGCATCAAGGTAGCAGACAAGATTGCCATCCAGACCATGCGCCGGCACAGTAATTCGCAGGAACCGCTCTCAAGCGAAGATTTGAAATATGATGCACGTGCCCTAGCCATCTTTATCTCTGCCGTATTCGGAGTGGATGTTCCCCACGAGCTGAACGTGCTCATTCCCCATACCAACCGCCCTTATCAGAAAGGACTGGAAATCAACAACCGCCGCATCCGATGCATCGTGAAGAACTGGGACAACGATTTCATCCGCGTGGATATTGACCAGGATGCTGACGAAGAGGAATATCTCGTTCAACTGAAAGATGAAGAGAACCATATCGACCATACCTACCTCTGGGATATCCTGAAGGAAGGTATGCAGCTCAACCTGCTCGACTGTCAGGTGAAACAGCCCGTCATCACTCCCCGACTCATCGTGGTAGAACCCGATTATCTGGTAGATATCAGTAGTATCGCCACCTGCTTCACGGCTTTCGGTCATCATCCCCTGCTCTATCTGCTGAACCAGATGAAACCACGTGCCAACACCCAGGCTACCCTGCTCGGTAACTTTGCCGGTGCGGCGCTGGATGACATCATCAATACAAACGGCAAATACCAGATGAACGAAACCATAAAGACGAATTTCAGGGAGAAAGCACTGGAGTTCTGCACCTGTCCCTGGTTTGATGCCAAGAAATTCTATACCGATGCCAACCAGCAGGCATTCAATCTGCAGCAGGTAGTGGATATTCTCTTTCCCCGCACCGCATCGCAGGCACAGATGTCAGCCTTCCGTGGCGAAAGTTTTTACGACAGGAAGAAAGCCATCCTCGAACCTTCGTTCGTCTGCGAAGCACTCGGCATACAGGGACGTGTGGACCTGATGACCACCGACTGCAAACTGCTGGTGGAGCAGAAATCGGGACGCAACATGAATATCGAAACCCATCAGGTAGATCCGGGTTATCACAGTTATCAGCTGGAGCCCCACTATGTACAGCTGCTGCTCTACTATGGCGTATTGCAGCACAACTTCAAGCTGAGCAACGACCGCGTGAATATCCGTCTGCTCTACTCCAAGTATCAGCCGCAAGACGGACTGATGGTAGTAGCGTATTACCACAAGCTCTTCCAGGAAGCCATAACTTACCGCAACCAGCTGGTAGCCGCTTCTTTCGAAATAGCCAAGGAAGGTTTTGAACATGCACTCAACGAGTTTACACCCGATGTACTCAATGTAGCAGGCACACAGGACTTCTTCTACAACAAGTATCTGAAGCCGCAGATAGAAGCCATCACCAATCCGCTCCACAACCTCACCCCATTAGAGGAGGCTTACTTCTGCCGCATGATGACCTTCGTGTTGCGGGAACAGATGATCAGCAAGGTGGGCGCACAGGAAGGTACCAACACATCCAGTTCCGACCTCTGGACCATGCCACTCGCCGAAAAGAAAGATGCCGGCAATATCTATACCGACCTGCACATCATCCGAAAGGAACAGAGCAGCGCAGGAAGCGGATATGATACCATCACCCTGAGCGTGCCCGACCAGGGAAAGGACTTCCTGCCCAACTTCCGTATCGGCGACATGGTGTATCTCTATACCTACAAGCTGAAGAAAGAACCCGACGTAAGAAAGTCTATATTATATAAAGGTGTACTGCAGGAGATTCACAGCGATGAGATTGTGGTGCATCTCACCGACGGACAGCAGAATGCCGATATCTTCGAGATGAATCTGCCTTACGCCATAGAACATGGAACGAGCGATGCATCGACAGGCGGAAGCATACGTAACCTGCACCAGTTTATCTGTGCACCCAAGGAGAAACGCGACCTGCTGTTAGGGCAGCGTGCCCCGCAAAGAGACGCCTCGCTGTCATTGACCAGACATTACGATGATGTACTGGACGACATCATTCTCCGTGCCAAGCAGGCACAGGATTACTTCCTGCTCGTGGGACCTCCGGGAACAGGAAAGACCAGTCGTGCCCTGAAGTTTATGGTAGAAGAAGCATTGAACGATGGAACGGGAATGCCGACAGCAGAAAGCATCGCCTCGGGAGGCAAGACGGCTCAGCAGCCTGCATCCTCCATTCTTCTGATGAGCTATACCAACCGAGCCGTAGATGAAATCTGCGAGATGCTGGTAGATTCCGGCATCCCATTCCTTCGCCTCGGCAGCGAGTACTCCTGCGATGAGCGGTTCCGCCCTTATCTGATAGAGAAAGCCATCAGCGACTGTCCGAAACTCGAAGCCATCAAACAATATATAATAGGTACGCGTGTAATCGTGGGCACCACTTCGATGATGACCTCCAAGCCGTTCATCTTCTCGCTGAAGCACTTCAAACTTGCCATCATCGACGAGTCGAGCCAGATACTGGAGCCTAATCTCATCGGTCTCCTGTCTGCCGTGGATAAGTTCATCCTCATCGGCGACTACAAGCAGTTGCCAGCCGTGGTGCAGCAGAGCGAGCAGGATTCAGGCATTCCTACCATCAACGACAGTCAGAAAGGTGGCATCATCGACATGAGCATTCTGCAGGACATCTGTCTTACCAACTGCCGCAACTCCCTCTTCGAACGTCTGATTCATTGGGAAGATCACGAAGAACGCAGCGAATTCATCGGCATTCTGCGCCGCCAAGGCAGAATGCATCCCGAGATTGCAGAGTTTCCTAACCGGATGTTCTACCGTCGGGAGAAACTGGAACCCGTGCCATGTCCACACCAGTTGGAGACGGAGCTGTCATATACTCTCCCATCAGAAGATGCGCTCGACGACCTGCTGAAGGAGCACCGCATGATATTCCTCCCATCCAAATTCTGCAAGGAACCGAATGTATCTGATAAGATCAATGCCAACGAGGCAGCAATCGTGGTAGACCTGCTTCGCCGCATCCACCGCTTCTATGGAGAGCGTTTCGATGCCAAGAAGACGGTAGGCGTCATCGTTCCTTACCGCAACCAGATAGCCATGGTGCGCAAAGGCATCGAAAAGCTCGGTATTCCGGAACTGGAGAAAATCAGTATCGATACCGTAGAGCGGTACCAGGGCAGCCAGCGAGATGTCATCATCTACAGTTTCACCATCCAGAACATCTGGCAGCTCGACTTCCTTGCAGGCAACAGTTTCGTAGAAGACGGCGCCATCATCGACCGCAAGCTGAACGTAGCCATCACCCGTGCCCGAAAGCAGATGATTATGACAGGCAACCCGGAGATATTGCGCAATAATCAGATTTTTAGCGAATTAATGAACTATGTGAAGGAAAAAGGAGGATATTTTTAAAATTTCCCCCAAAAAGTTTGGTGATACGAAAATAAAGTCCTATCTTTGCATTCGAATTATACACAAAAGGATAAACAAGAGACATAAATACAGATATAGGATTCCGGTGCTTCACTGGCACTGGAATTCTTTATTTTTTATGCTACTTGCCAACCGATTATTAATAACATTAAAACAACAAGAAGATTATGGCTTACATGTCACAAGAAGGCTACGACAAACTCGTAGCTGAGCTGAAACAGCTCGTATCTGTAGAGCGCCCTAAGGCATCAGCCGCAATTGCTGAAGCCCGCGACAAGGGTGATTTAAGTGAGAATTCTGAGTATGATGCCGCTAAAGAGGCACAGGCTCATCTGGAAGATAAGATCAATCGCCTGAAGCTCACCATTGCCGAGGCCAAGATTATCGATACCAAGCAGCTCAGCACCGACAGCGTGCAGATTATGTCGAAGGTAGAGATGACCAACATGGCTAACAAGGCAAAGATGACTTACACCATCGTGAGCGAGAGCGAGGCAAACTTGAAGGAAGGCAAGATTTCCATCAAGACTCCTATCGCACAGGGATTGCTCAACAAGAAGGTAGGTGAGATTGCAGAAATCAAGATTCCTCGCGGCACCATCAACCTTCGCATCGACAAGATTTCATTTGAATAAAACGGAATAAAAGGAACTATCATATCGGCAGCAATGCCCGTATGACGGTTCCTTTTATGTTATATGTAAGCCTACCCGATATACTCTATAGAAAATGAAAGTAGCCGATGCAACGACATCAAAAAGAGAATAAGATAATATGTATTGTAAATTATAAATTATTAATTATAAATTGATTAGCGATTATGGCAAGCATTTTTTCAAAGATTGCAGCAGGAGAGATTCCTAGCTACAAGTGTGCAGAAAGCGACAAGTTCTATGCTTTCCTCGACATTAGCCCTATCGGCAAAGGTCATACTCTGGTAATTCCCCGTAAGGAGGTTGATTACATCTTCGATATGGAAGACGAAGACCTGGCTGAGTTTGAGGTTTTCGCCAAGAAGGTAGCCAAGGCTATCAAGGCAGCCTTCCCATGCAAGAAAGTGGCGCAGGTTGTTTTGGGTCTGGAGGTTCCTCATGCCCATATCCACCTCATCCCAATGAACAGCGAAGCTGATGTAAACTTCCGCAAGGAGCATCTCAAACTCACAGAGGAAGAGTTCAAGGAAATTGCTGATAAGATTTATACAGAATTCAAGAAACTTTAAATGCAAGAAGTTTCAAACAGAAAAAGAGCTGCGAATATGCTTCGCAGCTCTTTTTATATCTTTATTTCATAAGCTCTTGCTTAGACGAACTCATCGCCTTTCTTCATCTGTACCTCGTTTACATATTTACGCACCAGGGCAGAAGAATCTTCTTTCTTGCATATCAACAATACATTGTCATTCTCGGCTACTATGAAACCATCCAGTCCGTTCAATACAGCCAGCTTTCCTTTAGGCAACTTGATTACATTGTTGTGACAATTCTCCATCATCACATCGCTGTCAACAACCACGTTGTCATCGCTGCTCTTCTGCATCGCCTCGTAGATACTGTGCCAGGTACCCAGATCAGCCCAGCCGAAGTCACACTTCATCATATAGACATTGCTAGGTTTGTCAAGCACTCCGAAATCTACTGATATATTAGGATAAGAAGAGAAGCTCTCTTTCATGTATGCATTCTCAGTCTCCACACTGAATTCGGGATACTGTTTATCGTAATCACGGAGTACAGGGGGCAGAATCTTGCAGAAACACTCACGCAGATACTTCACATTAGAAAGGAATAAACCCGTATTCCAATAGAACTCTCCACTCTCTACAAAAATCTTGGCAAACTCTCTTTCCGGTTTCTCTGTAAACGACTGCACCTTGTACAATCCGTTGCCGATAGCTTCACCCATCTGAATATATCCATATCCAGGTTCAGGACGGGTTGGTTTCACACCCATCGTCAGGAAACGGTCATGTTCAGCCACAAAAGCCAGACCTTCCAATACGTTTTTCCGGAAAGCATCTTCATTGAAGATAGCCTGATCCGAAGGAGTGGCGATGATGCAGGCATCAGGATTGAGCATCGAGATGCGATGATTGGCCCATGCCATGCTAGGTGCCGTATTGCGATGAATAGGTTCCGCCAATATCCGTTCTGCAGGAACCTCAGGCAACTGTTCCTTTACCAGTTGAACATATTCTTCATTTGTGTTGATAAATATATGGTCGGCAGGCACGATCTTTGCCATACGGTCAAAGGTTTGCTGAAGCTGGGTGCGCCCCACTCCAAAGAAGTCGACAAACTGCTTCGGATAGTTGCTGCGGCTGCAAGGCCAGAGTCTGCGGCCCTTACCTCCCGCTAATATCACACAATAATTATTTCCGTTACTCTTCATATCTTGAGTCTAATATTTTGTTGGTTTTCAAAATTCATCTGTAAAGTTAGTGATTATCCGTGAAAGTGCCAAAGATTTTCTTGAAATTTAATAAAGTGGACTATAAAAACAACAAAAATTTAATGTTTCTGCATTAAAAATGCATTTTTAGAAAAAAAAGTCACCAAAAAGTTTGTCAGTTCAAAAATTATTAGTACCTTTGCAACCGCAAATAAGCAAGGTGGTATTTGCCCAGATGGCGGAATCGGTAGACGCGCTGGTCTCAAACACCAGTGGAGCAATCCATCCCGGTTCGATCCCGGGTCTGGGTACCAAGATGGAGAGAAGTTTTACTTCTCTCCTTTTTTCGTTTATATACCTTGTATATATACTCATTTATCCCTGCATATCTACCCACTTACATCTTATCATATCCCCCACTTCACGAAAACGTTTACAGCGATTTATTTAGAATAAGCCTTTCTATTTTTGGCTTTTCAAAAGATAATATTTATCTTTGCAGAAGAAATAACTTATATATAATAACCCAACAAACCGAAAAAATAGATGAAGAAATTTTTTAGCATGGTATGTGCTTGCTTGTTGGCGCTAAGTGCCCAGGCAACCGACATCAAGAAGTATGATGCTCTTTACGAGAATCTACCATTCCAGATGGAGAAGGTGACCCGTCCGCAATTCCCAGCCAATGAGGTAAACCTCAAGGACTTTGGCGCTATTGGAGATGGCTCTTCTCTCTGTACCACAGCCTTTGCCAAGGCTATCGATGCGCTGACTCAGAAAGGCGGCGGCAAACTCATCGTTCCACAGGGCGTATGGTTCACAGGTCCTATCGTATTGAAGAGCAATATCAACCTGCATCTCGAAAAAGGTGCAGTCATCCTTTTCTCACCAGATGATGCCCTCTACCCTTTTATAGAAACATCGTTTGAGGGTTTGGATACACGCCGCTGCCAGTCGCCTATCTCTGGTCATCATCTTACCAACGTGGCAATTACCGGTCAGGGTTGCATCGACGGAAACGGAGAATACTGGCGCCCATTGAAGAAGCAGAAGGTTACCGATGCCCAGTGGAAGCAGATTACTTCACGTGGCGGTGCGTTCAAGAGAGCCGACTACTGGTTCCCATCAGAAGGTGCATTGAAGGCAGACAACAGTGCCAACATGAATGTGCCTAAAACTCCAGCTTCAGAAGAAGAATGGAACGAGATCAAGCGTTTCCTCCGCCCTGTAATGATCAGTCTCGTAAGCTGCAAGAACGTTTGGCTCAATGGTGTTATCTTCCAGAATTCACCTGCATGGAACATCCATCCGCTGATGTGCGAGAACGTTCTTATAGAAGATGTATTGGTCCGCAACCCTTCATACGCTCAGAATGGTGATGGTCTTGACCTGGAGAGCTGCAAGAATGCACTTATCGTCAACTCTACTTTCGATGTAGGCGATGATGGTATCTGCATCAAGAGCGGTAAAGATGCTGACGGAAGAAAGCGCGGCATTCCTTGCGAGAATGTCATCGTAAACGGCTGTACCGTATTCAAGGGGCACGGTGGTTTCGTTGTTGGCAGCGAGATGAGTGGTGGCGTAAAGAATATCAAGGTGAGCGACTGCCAGTTCCTCGGCACCGATGTAGGTCTCCGTTTCAAGAGTACCCGCGGTCGTGGTGGTGTAGTAGAGAATATCTACATCGACAACATGTCAATGTTTGATATTCAGACAGATGTCATCACCTTCGACCTTTACTACGGTGGCAAGTCTGCCGTTGAGGTTCTCAACGATGGCGATGAGGCTAAGAGCCAGAAGGTACAGAAGTTCAAGGTAGATGAGACAACACCTTGCTTCCGCAATATCGACATCAACCATGTCATCTGCCGCACAGCCCGCCGTGCAGCTTACTTCAACGGTCTCCCAGAGATGCCGGTAAGCAACATCCACATCAGGGATATGGAGGTAAACAATGCTGAGTATGGTATCGTCATCAACCGTACTGACGGCGTGAAGCTCGAAAACATCAAGGTTAGTGCAAAGAATCACACCTTCGATGCTAAGAACTCGAAGAATGTGACTGTCAACGACAAGACATACAAGAAGATTGACGAAAAGGGTATCACCCTCGACTTCTAATCAAAATTAAAAGCCGCTCAACAGGCAAATCTGTTGAGCGGCTTTTTTATATGGAAATCATAGCACTACAGCTATGATGCCTAGTCTTTAAAATCAAGTGAGAGTTCACCTGTGCCTAGAAGATTGTAACTCATGCGATGATATGGAGTGACTCCAAATTCCCTGATGGCAGCACGATGCTTCTTGGTAGGATAACCCTTGTTGCTTTTCCAGTCGTACTGCGGATATTCTTCTGCCAGCGCATCCATGTAATCATCACGATAGGTCTTGGCAAGGATGCTGGCAGCTGCAATAGACAGATACTTGCCGTCACCCTTTACGATGGTTGTATAAGGCAAATCCCTGTAGGGTTTGAAGCGGTTACCATCCACAATAACTGCTTCCGGACGAACCTTAAGCTGGTCCAGGGCACGGTGCATAGCCAGAAAACTGGCGTTGAGGATATTGATTTTATCGATTTCTTCGGGAGTAACAATGCCCACAGCCCAAGCTACAGCATCACGCTCTATCTGCTCGCGGAGCGCCTTGCGCTTCTTATCTGTGAGCTTCTTACTGTCGTTCAATTCGGCATTCTGATAACCGGGCGGAAGGATAACGGCTGCTGCATATACGCTGCCTGCCAGACATCCTCTGCCAGCCTCATCGCAGCCAGCCTCTACCATATCCTTATAATAATGACTTTCTAACATAATTATGATGAATTTTACGTTTATCTCTTCACTCTTCACCTCTATTTTGTAACCGCCTCATTATAGGGCAGTTACAAAGACAAGAGCATTTCAACTCTTCACCTACTCTTCACCCACTCTTCACCTACTCTTCACCCTCATAGCACCAGGCGGTGAAGAGAGGGTGAAGAGTGGGTGAAGAGTCAGAGCGTCTCTTCAGTGCGTAAGTATCAGTATAACAACACGTTACGACAAAAGGGTGAAGAGTGAAGAGTATTTGGGCATTCCAACCTCAACTTTCTGATAACTGCCAAACGCAAACAGCCAACTGTCCGCAGTAGCGCCAGTTGGCTGTTCTTTGCTTGCCAGTGGGTTGTCTTTCGCTCGCCAGTTGGCTAAATAAGGCTTTTACGTGCGCTGTATGCGGTTAAAAAGTCTTTATCTTTAGAACATCATAGCCACGCGTTTTACGCCAGCTACAAGCGCATCTATTTCTTCCTTTGTATTATATAGGGCAAAGCTGGCACGAACGGTGCCGAGAATGCCGTAGCGGTCCATCAAAGGCTGAGCGCAATGATGACCGGTACGTACAGCGATGCCCAGACGGTCGAGCAAGGTGCCCATATCCATGTGATGAATATCACCAACCAAGAAGCTGACAACGGCATCTTTGCCCTCCTGCTCACCAAAAAGTCTGATTCCATCGATGGTTCGCATCTGCTCCATACAGTAGCGGGTGAGTTCCTGCTCGTGCTTGGCAATGTTATCCATGCCGAGCGCAGAAACATAATCGATGGCTTTTGCCAGACCGTGGGTAGCTACATAATCAGGAGTACCAGCCTCGAACTTGAAAGGCAACTTCTCGAAAGTAGTCTTCTCGAAACTTACGCTCTCAATCATTTCGCCACCTCCCTGATAAGGAGGCAACTTGTCGAGCCATTCTTCCTTGCCGTAAAGCACACCGATACCGGTAGGACCATAAATCTTATGTCCGCTGAAAGCGAAGAAATCGCAATCCATATCCTGTACATCCACAGCAAAATGAGGAGTACTCTGAGCGCCATCCACCATGACAGGTACATCGTGCTCATGAGCTATCTTAATCATCTCTTTTACCGGATTCACCGTACCGAGCACGTTGCTCACCTGGGCAATGCTCACGATTTTGGTGCGCTCGGTAAATAAATTGGCGAATTCATCGAGGTTAATCTCACCTTTATCGTTGATTGGGATGACACGGATGGCAATTCCCTTCTTGGCAGCCTGCAACTGCCAAGGCACGATATTGGAGTGATGCTCCATGGTAGAGATAATCACCTCGTCGCCCTCGCTCATAAAGGCATCGCAGAACGATGAAACCACGAGATTCAGACTCTCTGTAGTGCCACGGGTAAAGATGACTTCCTCAACCTTAGGCGCATTGATAAACTTTCGCACGGTTTCGCGGGCTGCCTCATGAAGGTCGGTAGCCTGCTGAGAGAGATAGTGAACACCACGATGCACATTGGCATTAACATTGAGATACTCGTCGCGCATGGCATCGAGCACGCACAATGGCTTCTGCGTGGTTGCCGCATTATCCAGATATACCAATGGCTTATCATAGACCTTTCTCGATAAAATCGGGAAATCTGCTCTTACTTGATTGATATCATACATATTTTTAAGAACTTAACTCCTTTAAAAGGATATTATCTACTTGCAAAGCTTGCAGCCCTCGCACTTATTGAGTTCACCACGGAATCGCTTCTCTACGAGATGATGCAGGCGGTCACGCAATGGCTCCAATTCCATCTTGTCGATGACTTCGTTGATAAATGCAAACTGAAGGAGCAACTTAGCCTCCTCACGGCTCACACCACGCTGCTGCATATAGAACAATGCGGCATCGTTGAGCTGACCAACAGTACTTCCATGCGCACACTTCACATCATCGGCATAAATCTCCAGCATCGGCTGGGTGAACATACGGGCAGTCTTCGTAGCACAGAGGTTCTGGTTAGTTTCCTGCGAAGTGGTCTTCTGGGCACCATGACGAACCAATACTCTACCGGCAAAAGCACCACGTGCCTCACCATCGAGTACATACTTATAAAGCTCGTTGCTGGTACAATGACCCACCTGATGATCGATGAGCGTATTGTTATCAACCACCTGGTTCTTATCGGCAATCACACAACCATTGCAGAAGCACTCGGCTCCCTCGCCCTTGAATACGAGGTCGAGGCGGTTGCGGGTGATACCATTATGAAGGGTGATGACGTTATGGTTTACACGGCTGTTAGCCTGCTGCTCGATATAAACGTTGCTGACACGACGGTTCTTGTAATGAGTCTCCTCCAGACAATAGAGGTCGAGACTGGCATTCTCGCCAACATAAGCCTCGATAACCTGGGTTGCGAGGAAGTTTTTGTCATCGGCTGCATGGTCGCAGAAGAGGAACTTAGCCTCAGCACCCTGTTCCATCACGATGAGTACACGGCGGTTTACCATCAAATCTACATCCGAACGGAGAATATTGATGACCTGAATGGTTCGCTCTACCTTTACATTCTTTGGAACATAAATCAGCAAGCCATCCTGTGCCAGGAATGTATTCAATGCGGTGATGCCATCTTCGTCGGTTTTGGCAATCTTAGCGTAGTATTTCCCGATGAATTCAGGGTTTTCTGCAGCAATCTTGTTCAAAGAGTCCACGATTACGCCCTCCGGAAGCTCTACTTTAGGCAATGCTTTGTTATAAAAAGCATCGTTTACCACGAAGTAGAGCGAAGTGCTCAGGTTAGGCACATCGCAGCGGAAAGCTTCGTATGGATCTACCGGAATTTCCAGACGGTTCAAGTTCAAGCCATAATCTGGCTCGAAGATGGCGTTCATATCTGTGTACTTGTATCTTTCTACCTTACGGGAAGGGAAGCCCAGGCGATGGAAGTCCTCAAACGCAGCATCGCGCACCGCATTAAGCACCTCAGCACTGTTCTTCTTGATTATTCTCGAAGAAGACTGATACAAGTCTAAATATTGTTTTTCTGAAAGCATAGCCATCCTCCTAATTATTTCTCATCTACTTCAGCCTTGATCCAGTCGTAGCCACGAGCCTCAATCTCCTTGGCAAGTTCAGGACCGGCAGTCTTCACGATTCTACCCTTATAGAGTACGTGAACCACACTTGGCTTAATCATATCGAGCAGACGCTCATAATGAGTGATGACGATGGCAGAAGTCTTGTCGGTATGCATCTTGTTCACACCATCTGCTACAATACGCATCGCATCCACATCGAGACCAGAGTCGGTTTCATCGAGGATAGAGAGCTTTGGCTCCAGCATAGCCATCTGGAAAATCTCGTTGCGCTTCTTCTCACCACCCGAGAAACCTTCGTTTACAGAACGGCGAGCCAACTTGCTATCCAATTCCACCAACGCACGTTTCTCACGCATCAGCTTCATGAATTCGCTGGTGTTCAATGGTTCCAAGCCCTGATACTCACGCTTGGCATTGATAGCCGCACGCATGAAGTTGGTCATGGATACACCAGGAATCTCCACCGGATACTGGAAAGAGAGGAACAAGCCTTCACGGGCACGGTCCTCTGGCTTCATATCCAGAAGGTTCTTGCCGTTGAAGATAGCCTCGCCCTCTGTTACGGTATAAAGAGGGTTACCTGTAAGCACAGCGCTCAAGGTTGACTTACCAGAACCGTTAGGTCCCATGATAGCATGTATCTCACCATCGTTGATAGTCAGGTTGATACCTTTCAATATTTCTTTGCCTGCAATAGTAGCATGCAGATTCTTTACCTCTAACATAATTGTTATAAAATTGTGTCAATTAATAAATCACATACTGATTCTAACAATGTAGGTGGCTTGGTCCACCCCCATTGTTCAAACAAAGGAGGAGGGTCTAACACCACGAAGCTACATTCACCAGAGAGTATAATATCATGTGAGAAAGCTGAAACACTGTTATTTTGCAGCATGATAGAAGCCGTTGAAGATGGAGCAGAAGCATCCAACTTAAAATAGCCATAAAAATGCCCATCAACAGTATATATCGGCCTATACTGAGAAGCAAAACCTCTTACAATCGAATCTTGTTGAGCAGTCAAATTTACAGGTCTTATCTTGGAAAGGATCTGACCAAAAGCATTCAAATGCACTGCCAACAGCAATAACAAGATACACTTTTTCATCACAAGCCTCACTTTCTATTCATTTTTTATCCTACAGTTCCTTCGAGTGAAACACTCAGGAGTTTCTGTGCCTCAACGGCAAACTCCATAG
>ERZ1504442.313-NODE-313-length-12835-cov-3.952426_pt1 | contig 12835 bp, 7 predicted proteins | sample MGYA00574803_ERZ1504442 | MGnify/ENA primary metagenome ERZ1504442 (study PRJEB39906, sample SAMEA3182106) | gut metagenome | biome: human; feature: gut; material: Stool; isolation source: human stools | place: Canada | collected 2013-02-26 ...
CTGGTAGAGGGCTGGAACATTGGTTGGGAAGACTGGTTTGGTCATAGCAAAGATTATGTCTTTGACTTTCAAACTCCTTATCCCGACTTCGACCTTAAAGGACTTAACGATTATGCTCATTCCAAGGGCGTTCGTCTGATGATGCACCACGAGACTTCGGCTTCTATTCGTAATTACGAGCGCCATCTTGAGGCAGCATACAACTTAATGAACAAATATGGATACAATTCTGTAAAGAGTGGTTATGTGGGCAACATTATTCCACGTGGCGAGCATCACTACGGACAGTGGCTCAATAATCACTACCTCTATTGCGTTACCGAGGCGGCCAAACACCACATCATGGTAAATGCACACGAGGCTGTTCGCCCTACAGGTCTTTGCCGTACCTATCCTAATCTCATTGGAAACGAGTCGGCTCGTGGTACAGAGTATGAATCATTTGCGGGTAATAAGGCTTTCCATACTACGGTATTGCCTTTTACTCGTTTACAGGGTGGTCCAATGGACTATACTCCAGGTATATTGGAGGGTGACATGAATAAGATAGACCCTAACAAGCATCATCACATCAACTCAACTTTGGCTCGTCAGTTGGCATTGTATGTTACTATGTACAGCCCATTGCAGATGGCTGCAGATATACCTGAGAACTACGAGAAGTATGCAGATGCTTTCCAGTTTATCAAGGACGTTGCTATAGACTGGGATGAGAGTCGTTATTTGGAGGCAGAGCCTGGTCAGTATGTTACGGTTGCCCGTAGAGCTAAGGGTACAGGCAATTGGTTTGTAGGTTGTACGGTAGGTGAGACAGCTCATCAGTCTAACCTCAAACTCGATTTTCTAACTCCAGGCAAGAAATATGTAGCTACCATCTATGCCGATGGCAAGAATGCAAGCTACAAGGCAAACCAGCAGTCATACGTTATCACTAAGCGCGTGGTGACCAACAAAACTTCTCTTAAGTTGAACGCGGGTGCAGGTGGTGGTTATGCCATCAGTATCTTCGAGAAATAATTTATTTGTTAAAATATAGTCTCCCCATGTTGATACTTTTGTTTAACATGTGGAGACTTTTTATTTCTTTAAATGATGAGAAAAACGGTTTTTTTACACTTTGTTTCTAAGTATCTACTTTCTTTTGCTCTTTCGTTGTTGGTTGTATACAGCTCTGCCGACAATATATCTTCACGGCTTACGGTGGATATGACTACTGATAAGGCTTGTTATATACCAGGTCAGTCTGTAGTATTTGTATTAAGTGGCAATGTTCCTGCTAATACGATGGTGCGTTACAGGCATGGTTCTGCCATTTTGGAGACCCATAAATTGTCTGACGTGATGAGTGATAATAAGTGGTCTTGGACTCCCCCAATGACCGATTATCAAGGTTATTTGGTAGAAGTCTATACAGAAACCAATGACCAATCTACCATTTTGGGCACGGTAGCCGTTGATGTGTCAAGTGACTGGAAACGTTTTCCTCGTTATGGCTTTGTTGCCGATTTTGACAATGCTGGTGGAAGCATAGACAAGAATGCTAATATTAAGAACGAGATGGCTTATCTTAACAGGCTTCATATCAATGGAGTTCAGTTCCAAGACTGGCAGTGGATGCATCACAAACCAGTTAAATTGGATGCCCATGGCTCACTCATACCTTGGTATCAGGATATCAGCAACCGTTGGGTTGGTGTAGAATTTGTCAAGAACTACATAGCAGAGCAGCATAAGTATGGTATGAAGTCTATCTTTTATAACCTTTGTTTCGGTGCATGGAAGAATGCTGAGAATGATGGAGTAAAAACCGACTGGGCTCTGTTGAAAAAAGATGGATCGGGCAATTTTTATCAAGACTATCACGGTTTGCCCAGTTCTTGGGCAAGTAATATTTATCTGCAAGTACCTGGTAATATGGATTGGCAACAGTATATGGCAGAAAGGAATACAGAAATATACAGCCATTTGGATTTTGATGGTTTCCAGATAGATCAGTTGGGCTATCGTGGCGACGTATATGATGCCCGTCACAAAGTGGTAGATTTGCCTGCGAGTTATAAATCATTTATTCAAGCAATGAAGTCGGCTCACCCAGACAAAGATCTGATAATGAATGCGGTTTCTGGTTATGGAGCAGATAATATCGTCAGTAGCGACGTAGATTTCTGTTATAATGAAGTATGGGGTAATGACAATGGATATGGAGGTGTTTCCGAAGCCGATTTTGCCAATCTTTTGGGTATTATTCAGGTGAACGACAAGTATAGCGACCATCAACGGCAGACGGTTTTCGCAGCTTATATCAATTATGACAAGGCGGATAACGGAGGCTCAGGTGACAAAATGGTGAATACTCCAGGAGTATTGCTTACCGATGCTGTGATAGCAGCCTTGGGCGGCTCTCATCTCGAGATGGGGGATCATATGCTTACCCGTGAGTATTTCCCTGCAGCACCGTTGTCAATGAGTGATGCTCTTAAGACAGCTATGGTAAGATACTATGACTTTCAAACGGCTTATCAGAATTTTTTGAGAGGCACTACCTCCAAGGCTGCTTATCTGCCTGTGGTCAGTACTTCGTCCAATTATTCTGTAAATGCTTGGCCTCCAAAGAGCTATTCTATCACAACTTTTGCTAAGAAGGTTGGTAATTGTGATGTACTTCATTTCTTGAATTTTCTCAATACCGACGATCTTTCCTGGCGTGATGTTTGGGGAACACGCACTTTTCCAGATAAGTGTACAGGTATTCCCATAACTGTAACTGCCAATCGCAAGATAGATAAGGTTTGGATGGCAACTCCAGACATTCATGCAGGAGCAGTACAGGAACTTGCTTTTACACAGAAAGGAGATGATGTTTCTTTTGTGCTTCCTTCTTTGGAATATTGGACTATGGTGGTGATGGAAGGCCCCAATGATGAGGACCATATTTATATCACAGGAGAGGCTGTACAACTCAATGGGCATGCAGCTTACGACTTGGCCTATGCTGTTCCTATGACAAACAATGGGGAAGGCAAGGTTTACAAAGTGACAACTTACCTAAAAGCTAATGAGTTGTTCAAGTTTACTAATGGCCGTGACTGGAGATATTGTAAGAGTTATTGTGCTGAGTATAAAGATTATCAGTTTAATTCTTTTGTCAGTCTTGCTCATATTACAACCTTGGGAGAGGATTTTAAGTTCATGGTTCCTGAGGCAGGGTATTATGATATTACCATCGACTTAGAGAAGATGAGAGTTTATGTTACCAAGGCAGAACACTCGGGACTGCCTGCTATAATAGTCGATAAGTCTGCTTCTGGTGAGTTTGCTTCTTGGTATTCTGTGAGTGGAGTGCCTGTAGATAAGCCCCGGAAAGGGATATATGTAAATAGAGGAAAGAAAGTTTTGTTTTAGTCTATATGTTCTATCGTCACTCTTTTTATGTTGATAATCCTTCTGTAAAGGTCATAATCGTTTGTATATAAGTTGTATCTTTTAAGAGTATCGTAAATGTTAACAAGCTGATAGCCAGTAGGTATGTGTTTTTGTTTGTTTGTATTTTTAATGAATGTCATCATAACTTATTAATAAAAAGACTATCTTTGCAATCGTTAATGTAAACAAATGCAATTAGTGTAAATAGTTAGACTTAATATTTTAAACCTATTTTTATAGTAAAATCATGACAATCAAGCGATTTTTTGCTTTAGCTCTTGCTTTGGTTGTCCTCTTTTTGGCAGAGGCGCAATCTATAGTAGATAACCCAGTGGCACCAAGCGAAGCCATTGTCATAAGTGGCAATGCGCGTTTTACAGTCTTGACCCCCGAGATGATACGTATTGAGTATAGTGAAAATGCTCGGTTTGAAGACCGTGCTACGTTTACTGTGCTCAACAGAAAACTTGATGTACCAGCTTTTACAAAGTCAGAGGACGATACCTTTCTTTATATAGAGACATCTAATCTCAAGTTGAAGTATCGTAAGGGTACAGATCCTCGTACTGTACCTGCGTCAGCCAACAATCTGAAAGTTGTTGTCAGCAATCATGGCGTTCCTTCAGTTTGGTATCCTGGCAAACCAGACCCACAGAATCTGAAGGGTACCTGTAGAACACTGGACGGCCTGATGGGTGACAGTAAGCGCAGTGAGATGGAAAATGGATTGGTTTCTCGTTCTGGATGGGCTGTGATTGATGATTCCTGGACAGCTACGCGTGCCGATGGAGGAAGTTCTTATGCTCTCGTTTATAATAATGAGGTAGGGTATTCCTGGTGGGCACCCCGTGCTGACGAACATGCTATGGATACTTATCTTCTTGGTTATGGCGACAATTACAAAAAGGCAGTGTCCGATTATACTAAGATTTCAGGAAAAATTCCGTTGCCTCCCGATTATGTCTTCGGATACTGGTATAGTAAGTATGCTTCTTATTCGGCACAGGACTACCGTAATATTATGACAGACTTGAAAACAAACAAGATTCCTACTGATGTGATGATTTTGGATATGGACTGGCATTGGAATGGTAATGACTATAGTCAATCTGCGGGCCGGGGAGGATGGACAGGCTGGTCGTGGAACACTAATTTGTTACCAGACCCTAAAGGTTTGTTGGCTGATATGCATAGTCAGAACTTTAAGACGGCACTCAATCTACACCCTGCTGATGGTATCAACGAGATAGAATCGCCAGCTTATTTCTCTCAGATGCGAAAGGATTTGAATGGCAAGTATCTTGAAGGTAATACCATTAAGTGGAGTTTGGACTATACCGATTTTACAAAGTCGTTCTTTCGTAATATTATCAGAGATCATGAAAGTGAAGGCGTAGATTTCTGGTGGCTCGATTGGCAGCAGTATCTTACCAGTCCTTATACCAAGGCATTAAGCGAGACTTTCTGGTGCAACCATGTCTTTTTTAATGAGGCAACTAAGCGTACAGACCATCGCCCCGTTATCTTTCATCGTTGGGGAGGCTTGGGAAGCCATCGCTATCAGATAGGATTCTCGGGCGATGCCAATATCAGTTATGAGGCTTTGGCTTTTGAACCTTATTTTACAGCTACAGCATCCAATGTAGGTTATGGCTATTGGGGACATGATTTGGGAGGACACATGTATTCTAATGACGAGTTGGTAAACAATCCAAATTTGGTCTTGCGTTGGATACAGTTTGGTGTATTTACCCCTATTTTCCGTACTCATGCCACAGCTGATGGAAGAGTAGAAAGAAGAATATGGAAGTTCCCCAACTTTCCTACCATCCTTGAGGCAGTCCGCCTACGCTATTCACTTTTCCCCTACATATATACAATGGCACGTAAGGCTTACGACACAGGTCTGTCGATTTGTCGCCCACTCTACTATGAGTATCCAGAGCAGGATGAGGCGTATATTTATGACGGCGAATATTTCTTTGGCGATGATATCCTTGTGGCTCCTATTACAACTAAGAGCGGTGCTAACGGCATGACAGAAAAGGAAGTGTGGTTTCCAAAAGGTCAGTGGTGGAGCGTGGATACTCATGAGTTGATTCAAGGACCTGGTAAGCGTACCTTGTCATACACAGATGAACAGATACCTTATTTTTTCCGCCAGGGTGCCATTATACCTTATAATCCTGAGACGGTAATGAATGTTACCGAGCGTCCAGACAGAATGATTCTCAATGTTGTGTCGGGAGCTAACGGCGAGGGGACTCTCTATGAAGACGATGGCGACAATCCAGACTATGCTTCCAAGTACGCAGTTATCAACTTTGCGCAGGCTTGTGAGGGTCAGATGGGCAGATACGTTATATCTTCTCGCAAGGGTACTGTTGGCAGGGTACCTGTTAATCGTTCCTATCAGTTGCGTATCTTCAACACGCCAACTCCTTTGTCGGCTACTGTGAATGGTAAATCTGCAACATATAGCTATGATCCCAACAAGAAGTGTACTACAGTGGAAGTGCCTTATGGCAGTTGTTCTATTAACAGAACAGTTATTGTCAAGTACAGTGAAACCTTGAATACGGGTATTATCAGCGCAAAGGCAGATAAAATGAAGGTTGTGTATGAAAGAAACAGCAAAAAACTGAAAGGTTCTTTTGAAAGTATAAAAAAAAGTTGCGCTCGAAATAAGTAACAGTGTGGGCAAGACTGTGCTCAGAAACACTTACAGCAACGTGGAAACCACCAATGGCGATGTAGAGGGATGGAGTGTTGCTGTTCCAGGCAAATATACTTTCTATCTGCGTAAGGATTTACAGTTAGCGTACGCCAAGGTGTTCAAGCCTTTTAGTACACTCTCACGCAAAGTCGTGATGGATGAATGAAATGAAAAAATATTAACGCTAATATAAATTTTAAATTAGATGATTATGGTACAAAAAATTACTCGTTCTTTAATGTGCTGCGTTTTGTTTGCCATGAGTGTTGTGGCTTCTTTTGCAGCAGACAAGTTGATGATTGTCGGTGACGCTGTTTGGGGTGGATGGACTGCTGCTAATAGTGTTGTCATGTTGCCTGATGGCGAAAATGTGTTTAAGGCGACTGTTTATCTGAAAAAGGTAGATGGTGAGACCGTTAAGGAGGGATTTAAGTTGCTGACTGCTGCTAATTGGGATTGCTTACAATATCGTGCAGGTGACAGCGACGTTGAACTTGAAGAAGGTGAGGCTGCTCAGCTGTACGATAACCAGGAGAATAGTAACGACACGAAATTTCGGGTAAAGGAGTCTGCAAACTATGATGTAGTTTGCGACCTCAATACCAAGACCATTACAGCCACCAAGTCTGCTTATCAAGAGCACCCTGTCAATCACAATGCTTTGTGGATGGTTGGTGATGCAACTTCTGGTGGTTGGGATTTTGGCTCTTTAACCCCGCTGACACAGGATTTGGAGAATCCAATGGTTTTTAAAGCTACGACCTATTTGAAGGCTGGTGAGATGAAAATAGCTCAGAATAATGATGGTGGCTATGATCAGACTTTCTATTTGAGAGATGCCACAGATGATACTAAGGTGGTTTTGGGCGGTGAAGATAACAAGTGGAAAATCACCGAGGCAGCTACCTACGATGTGACGGTAAATCTTTTAGACATGACAATCGATATCAAAAAGCATTATGCCGATTTCGTAGTAGATCATCTGTTTGTGATAGGCGATGCTATCTGGAGCGGTTGGGGATTTGCCAACAGTACCGTACTTCTTCCTGACGAAGATGGAATTTGCAAAGCTACTCTTTATCTTGAGGCAGATAAAGGATTTAAGTTGATGGCTGAGAGCGACTTCAATGGTTATCAGCTCCGTGCTGGTGAGGCAGATGTTACTTTAAAGAATGGTGTCGCAGCCAATTTGGTATCTTCAGAAGTCAATCGTGAAGATAAGAAATTTATGGTAAGTGAGTCTGCCAACTATGACATTGTTTGTGATGTAAATAACAAAACTATAACCCTAACCAAGTCAGCTTATCAGGATGCCCATGCCAAACATGCAGAGTTGTGGATGATAGGCGATGCAACTCCTAATGGATGGCAGATAGACAAAGGTGTACTATTGACGCAGGATGCAGAGAATCCTATGGTTTATACCGCAACAGCCGATCTAAAAGAGGGTGAGTTCAAGTTTATTGTCAATAAGTATATGGGATTTGATCAGACTGCTTATGTGAAGGATGCTGCAGACGACAGCAAGGTTGTATATGGTGGTGACGACAACAAGTGGAATATCACCGAGGCTGGTACTTATGATGTGAAATTGAATCTTGCCAACATGACTATAACTGTTGCTAAGAAAGGTGCTACAGGCATTTCGTCGGTGAATGCAGATGTAACTTCTCCTGCCGAGTATTATACACTTGATGGCAAGCGTGTGAATGGTTTTTCTGGTAAGGGTATCTATATCAAGCGCCAGGCTGGTAAGTCTGTTAAGGTAGTTGTTACCAAATAACCCCATTTCTTAATATAGGTATAAGCCCCCATACGTGCTTATGGGGGCTTACATTTGCCTTTTTTCTTCTTCTTATAGCTCATATTCTCATTATACAATAATATTTCCTTCGATTTGTAAGGTATTAATTGTTAGTTTGTTGTAGAAATACTATTTGTCTTTTCGTTATATATACGTTAGTCTTCTTGTATCATGTTGGTAATGGCTGTAATTTTGCACCACAGTCTATGACATACAACAATGATAAGGATTAATAAATATGAACAAGTTTTTGAATGTTATGAGAGCCGTTGTCCTAACGATGGCATTGGGCTCTTTGCTCCAGGCGCAAGCTTCGGTAGCTGATGCAAAGGATTTTCAGATACCTGGGTCCAAGGCTGACGGTATTGCTGGTGCTGCCGTTCCTTATGTGCGGTATGATTCTCAGAAGGCATCTTTAGGTGGTGGTGCCACCTTGAAGACTTCGGCGATGATGGATCGTTTCAACATTGCGTCTCAGGCTTCCGAACATAGTTATGTGGAATTGCCTGGCAATGGTGCCAGTGCAGAGTGGACAGTACATGTCATTGAGGATGCCAATGTCGTAGGGCGTGGCGTTACCATGCGCTTTACCATGCCTGATACAGGTGATGGTATGGGACAGAAAGGTTCCCTCGATGTTTACGTCAATGGCAATAAGGTGAAGACCGTTTACCTAAACTCGTATTGGATGTGGCAGTATTTTGCCAGTGGCAATCCTTCTGATGCTCCCGATGGGGGTGTTGGCTGTTTCGCTTTTGATGAGGTTCACTTTCTGTTGGACGAGCCTCTTAAGGAAGGAGATAGGATCAAAATCCAGAGCAGTGGTGCCAATGGCTTGACTTATGGTGTTGACTTCTTGGAGATAGAAGATGTTGTCAATCCTATAGGCCGTCCAAGTGGTGCGGTAAGTGTCACCGACTTTGGTGCCTGTCCTGATGACGGAAAGGATGACCTTGCAGCTTTTGTGGCAGCAGTGAAGGCTGCTGATGCTGGCAGCAAGGTGGTATATATTCCAAGAGGTACGTGGCATCTCAGTGGTATGTGGAACATCTACTGCAAGGATGTGAAGATTACGGGTGCAGGTATCTGGTACACCAATATACAGTTTACAAGTGATAAGGCTTTCGGTGGTGGTATTTCTGGTGGTAATGGCAGCAATGGTGGTGCAGATGGCTATTGCAAGAACTTAGAGTTCTGCAACATGTATATCAACTCTAATCTCCGCTCTCGCTATAACCAGCAGGCCGTATACAAGTGCTTCATGGATGTGTTCTGTGATGGTTCTGTTATTCACGATGTATGGGAGGAACACTTCGAGACTGGTTTTTGGTTTGGAGACTATAATGGTGCTATGGACTATAGCGATGGCGTGAAGGTTATCAACTGCCGCATTCGTAACAACCTTGCTGATGGTGTCAACTTCTGTCAGGGTACAAGCAATGCAGCAGTCTATAACTGCTCCATCCGCAATAATGGCGATGATGGCTTGGCTTGTTGGAACAACAGTTATATGAACGCCAAGGATGAGGAGAACAATGTCTTCGCTTACAACACCATCGAGTTTATCTGGCGTGCAGGTGGCATTGCACTCTATGGCGGTAGTGGTCATCATGTTTACAACAACTACATTCGCGATATGTTCATGGCAGCAGGTATTCACCTGAATACAACTTTTGATGGATATAAGTTCAGCAACAATAAGGGCATTACTTTCGAAAACAACATTCTTGTACGTTGCGGTACCAATGCCGACAGCTGGAATGAAGATTTGGCTGCCGTCGATTTGAAGCAGGATGTGAAGAACATAACGTTCCGTAATACACAGATTTACGATTCTCCTTTCGATGCCGTGCGTACAATGACAGGACCAAGTAATGTCGTGTTCTATGATACTCAAATCTTAGGTACGGGTCTTACAGGTGAGGATATCACCTATTCTTGTGTGGGGCATACTTGTGGCGCCATGCGTATAGCTGATAAGAATGTGAAGTTTGACGGCTTGAAGATCGCCAACTATGGAAGTGACAAGAAAGGCAATAACTCAACTTATCCATTCTGGACAGACAATAATAAAGATCTGGCCCAGTCTTTAGGTGCGGAACTTTTAGGTAATAACGCTTCCTATGTCGTTCCCGAGCCAGGTAGGGTAATCCAGCCAGATCCTGTTGTCGACCCTTGGGAGAATGTAAAGGGTTATGATCTTGAATTAAAAGAACTTTCTTGGAGAAATCAGAACGCAGAGTATAACCTCCAGGAAGGTGACCAGGTCGTTTTGTATGGTAAGATAAAGAACAATTCGGATATAGATATTCTAGAGAAGGCTAATTTTACAGTTGCAGTCAATATTGATGGAGTTTCAAAAGGTTCTGTTACTATAAGCGATGGTTTGAAGGCACATGAGTCTATTGATTTTAAACTTGCTTCTTCATGGAAAAGTGTGAAGGGCGGTCATGTTGCTGTTGCGACAGTGTGTCCAGATACAGATCTCAAAAATGAACTGACCGAAGACAACAACTCTCGTACCAAGCGTTTCAATGTGTCAGCTTCTGCAGACAACTCTAATAAGTTCACTCCTGTTATGGGAGGTTACGACCTGGTTGTCACCAAGGTGTTTGTCAGCAACAAGAAGGACGAGGATGCCATCAATACTGGCGACCACCTCGTGATGGGTGCAGTCATTGCCAATGCTGGTGACAAGGATATTCCTGCAGGTACGAAGATTGGTCTTCAGTTCCAGATGGACGGCAAGACATACGGAACAGGCTTTATCACTTGGTGCGATACTTTCAAGGATGGTTTGAAGTCGCATGCAACGGCTACATTGATTGCTAATGGTGGCGGTGGCTCTGTGACAACAGGTGGTGCAGATAATTACTTCATCGCTCCTGAGGGAAGTCATACCATTACTGCCTGGATTGACGATACCAACGAATGGAAAGAGGTTGATGAAAATAACAACAAGAAGGATATGACCCTTATGATCCCATTCGGCGGCGTTAAGTATCTTGCTGACACAGACTTGCCTGACGATGTTAGCGGTGAGAATCCTCCAGTACCAGTTGTGAAGTCTACAATCGTCAACGGTATCAAGTATGAAATCGTCAACGACTATGCCCAGGTTGCTGGTTGGGATGAGCTGACTTTTCCTGCCAATGGTATTGCTGTCATCGAGAAGAACGTGAAGATTGGTGACAACTACTATGATGTGAAGCGTATTGCCGGAGGTTACGACGACAAGTTGAGTGGCAGTAAGTGCGACGAGGCAGGTGCGTTCTATAGTTGTAGCCAAATCAAGGGCATCGTTCTGCCTGATGGCATCGAGGTTATCGGCGATCATGCTTTCAAGAATGCAAGCATTGAGTACTTCAATCTGCCTGGTTCGCTTTCCACTATCGGTGCTTGGGCGTTCGAGAATACTCAGTTGACTAATGTGACTTTGCCATGGACAATCTCTAATGTTGGTGAAGGTGCATTCTATAACATTCCAACCCTTACAACCGTGGTATGGACAGCCAATGTGTGGAGCTTCCCTAATATGGTGTTCAACAGTCCTAACGTAAAAGATGTTTACTTCACCTTGCCCTACAGTATTTCTGAGAAGGGTGACTGGACATGGAACAACAATGCATTGCCACGTTTCCATACACGTCCTGCTGGCATCGAATCATGGAAGAGCGCAGGTTATGAGAATATTGACGATCAAGTCATCATCAAACCGGAGGCAAATCTTGTGCCCTGTTCGTTCAATTTTGATGTTGATTTCACCGATGTGTCAGGTATCTCAGCCTATAAGGGCGCATACGATGAAGGTAAGGGTGCTGTTGTCTTGACGAAGGTGAACAAGATTGGAGCACAGAATGGTTTCCTGGTTCGTGTCAATGACGTGCCTGTAGGAGGCTACTCCAAGGAGTATGTAGCCAGGATTCTCGATAATGGTGATGATTGTGATAGCTTTGAGGGTAACAGCATCTGGGCTTCCACAACTCCCACCTACATCACAGATGAGAATCAGTATTATTTTGCTAATGGTTGTTTCAACCGCTTGTTAGAGCCCAGGTTTGTGCCCGGTATGAGTGCTTGGCTCAACCTCTACGACAAGGCAGGAGCTGCAAAAGATGCACTTGGCTTTGACTTCCTTGCACCTCCTTCGTCAACAGGTGTTCATTCTGTTCAGGTTGACAACAACGAGAGTGCTGCTTATTATACTCTCAGTGGTGTGAAGATTGCGAAACCTACAACTAAGGGTGTGTATATTTATAAAGGAAAGAAGGTGGTGTTCTAATGGGATTTTAATGGTGTTATAACCGTATTCTAATATTTTAATCTCCAATTGGAATTTCTTTAGCTTTAAGATGAACTTTGGTTTAAGTAAAATGAATATGAATAAAAGAAAAGTTTATGTAGTCCCAGAGGTGAGGATCGTAGAGGTTTGTCAGGAGAATCTGATGACCAATCCTGCGTCATGGGATGACGGCAGTGGCAATCGGAAGCCGATAATCGAAGGTAATCCTGACGGTGGAAGTGATCCTGATCCCTATGCCAAATGGCATGGTTTTAATGCGTGGGATGATGATATTAAGTATTGATAATGTATTAAAAAATTATAAGATGAAGATGAAACTCTTTTTCAGAATTTCGGTGCTTGCCTTGTGCATCTCGATGTCCTTGTCGTCTTTTGCCCAAGATCAACAGGATAGAATTAGTGTAGAGGATATAGACTGGTCTGCTAACAATCAGAGTTTAGGGTCAATTGTCAGCACTCCGAATAATCCGAATATAACATATTTGTATGCAACAACTCCCAAAAAGTTTGTGACAGTGGGTGGCCACTATGGAGCGCAGCCTATTCTCTGTCTCTTATACACATCTGACGCTGCCGACGAATAGAGAGG
>ERZ1504442.370-NODE-370-length-11673-cov-3.926321_pt1 | contig 11673 bp, 7 predicted proteins | sample MGYA00574803_ERZ1504442 | MGnify/ENA primary metagenome ERZ1504442 (study PRJEB39906, sample SAMEA3182106) | gut metagenome | biome: human; feature: gut; material: Stool; isolation source: human stools | place: Canada | collected 2013-02-26 ...
ATTCAGGACAGTCAGAGTGGCGGTATCCTTTTTATGGGACAATATTGCGGAACGCACTAATTCAAGAATAACCAAATAAAAATCCCTTAGGCTTGTTGAAGTCTAAGGGATTTCTTTTTATCCGAATTTCTCAACGAACTCATCTTCCGTGATGATAGGGATGTTGAGTTCGTGTGCCTTCTTGTTCTTTGAACTCTGCGAGGCAGCATCGTTATTAATCAGATAGTTGGTACTCTTGCTTACGCTTCCCGTCACCTTGCCGCCTTGGCTTTCGATGTAAGCCTTCAGCTCGGTGCGGTTTTTATAATGATGAACATCGCCCGTTACAACGAAGGTTAGTCCATCACACAGCGTGCCTTTCTCTACAGGTGCCTGTTCTGTAATGGTCAGCTCCTTCATCAGATTCTGTATATGAGCGAAGTTGTTGTCATCTTTGAACCAGGCGATGAATTTGGCACTTTTTTCAGGGCCAATGCCGTCGATGCTGGCAAACTCATCATCAAACATACAGAGCCGTGCAGTTTCTATCAGTTTCCTGACAGGATAGCGTTCAATCAGCTTTTTGGCGACATCACCTCCACACAGCGGGATGTTCAGTGCATAGAGCAGATGACGACCATCTGTATTTCGGCTTTTGCGGATGCTTTCCAGCATATTGCCTACACTCTTCTTTCCGAATCCTTCCCAGGAAGAGATGACATAGGCATGATCGGAAAGATGATAAAAGTCTGCATACTCACTGATCAAACCTTCGTTTACCAGCTTCCAGATGGTCTGTTCTGAAATACCTTCTATGTTCAAACCTTCCTTGCTTACGAATCTCGTGAACTTCTTCAACTGCTTCGCTGCACATTGCGGGTTGGTACAATGCAGTGTTTTCGTACCGCTTTCGCTTTCTCTAACGATAGCTTCAGCATGGCAGACAGGACACACTTCAGGAATTTCAAAAACACCAAGTGATTCTGTCACATTGATCACCTTTGGGATAATCTTGTTGGCCTTGATTACCTGCAATCGGGTTCCCTTGCCTCCGATACCCAAACGCTCGCATTCACTTACATTGCAGAGAGATGCTCGCTGAACAGTTGTGCCTTCCAGTTCTACAGGCTTGAAGACAGCCACAGGAGTGATGGTATTGGCTGCACACGACCATTCGATGTGGTCGAGTTCGGTATCAGCGTGCTCATCTTGCCATTTGAAGGCGTAACCGGCCCTTGTTGCATGATGACCTGTTACGGAACCCGTTGCTGCATAGGAGGTATCATCGTAGCAGATGACGAGACCATCTACAGGGAAAGGATTCTTCTTATTGGTCACCTTAGCTGTAAATGCATCAATTTCCTGTTGAATGTTTTCAGTAGTTGGCTGCTCTATCTTCTGGCGTTCTACCGGATGAAAACCCAGTTCTTCCAGCCACTGCATTCTTTTGCCCCATGATGTGATTTCCTGTTCGCAATAAACCAGGGTGAAAGGAATCCATTGGATATGGCGCTGCTTTACTTCTTCTACATCTTTCAAAGAAAGAGATCCGGATGCAAGATTGCGGGGATTGGCAAAATCACCTTCGCTTTCGATGATAAACTGCTCGAAGTCGGCATAGGAGATGACTGCCTCGCCACGAATCACGAGATGTCCCTTTTCGCTGATGGACAGCGGAATACCACTGATAGCTGGTGCCAGATGCGTAATGTTGGTGCCAACATGGCCATTACCGCGAGTCACCACCTTGGTTAGTTTGCCATTGTCGTATGTCACAACCAAGGTGAGGCCATCCAGCTTCCAGGAAATCCAGATAGGGCGGTCTTCTGCCCACTTGACGAGGTCGCTGACCTTCTTGGTCTTTGCCAGAGAGAGAGCTGCGAACTCGTGTTCTTCCTTCTGACCGACGATAGTATCTTCAGAAACTTTGTTGGTAGGGGAATCGGGGAGAATTTCGCCGGTTTCCTCTTCCAGCTTCTTGAGTTGGTCAAACAGGGCATCCCATTCGTAATCGGTAAGGATTTCCCCTTTGCCGTTATAATAAACATCAGAAGCTTGGTTCAGTTGATTGACCAAGCTTCTCATTCTATTTAATTTATCCTCCATAATGTCTGTAAATCGTTATTGTATTTGTGGCTGTATCGTTTGCTTTTCGAAAGCAAAGCGCATACCTCTGTTCCCATAGTTGATTCTTCCGCAGATGCAGAAGCCCATGGAAGAGAGCAAGTTAATCATCGGAAGATTATCGAAATTGGTATCTACCTTGATGCTAGGAACCTTTTCTACCTCGCAGAGACTATTCACCTTATTAATAAATATACGTGCGAAACCCTCACGCTGATATTTTGGCAACGTCGCAAAGCGGTGTATTACATAATAATCGCCTGTGGTAAGCCAGTCGCCATCGATAAAATCGTACTGTGGTTCACCATTGAGTGCTACTGCACCATAGACAGCCACCTCGCCATCTACGGTAAGTACGTATGCGTTACCATTGTTGATGTCGTCTTTTATATCGTGCTCGGCAGGATAATCATTAGTCCACTGATGACGTCCTGATGCAATCATAGAGCGACGAGCCTGGTCAATGATGTTCCAACACGCCTCAAAGTCCTTAATATATGCAGGTCGAAAATCGGTCTTCATTTCTTTGTATATTCACTTAATTATTTATTAATCGGGTGCAAATTTAACAAAAAAAAACGAATTAAAAGTACAAACGAAGAAAAAACTGCATTTTTACCCGCATTTTTCCTTTAATTTCTGTTTTTTTCATCTTTTCGGTAGTTAAAATGCGCTATTATCTCTTAAGTTTTACAAGTAAAATATAACGCCCTGTGAGGACAAAAACATAAATCTCTTCATGCTTTTGCCTGACAGGGCGACTTCCTTTAGAGTGCTAAAGTCTTATCAAGTTCGGCGATAATAGCATCCTTCTGGTCCTTGATGTGCTGACCTATGAATACAATCTTGATCATACGGTCACCAAGTTTCTCATCCCATTCCTTTTCGAGCTGCGGATTGTTCTTGCGCAGTTCTGCGAGCTGGTCGGCTGGCATTGTTGCGAGCCACTGACCAGCCTGCTTGACTGTCTTCTGCTGACCAGCCTGCTCGAAAACATAGCACATGTCTGGTTCATCAGCAAAATAGCAGATACCCTTGGCACGAACGATGTCACGAGGCCATTTTCTTGCAACAAACTCATCGAAGAGACCCAGGTCGAATGCCTTGCGGCGATAATATACGAAGGTTCCGATACCATATTCCTCAACCTCGCCACCTTCGTGGTCATGGTCATGATCGTGATGATGGTGGTGGTGGTGACCATGTTCATGATCCTCGTGATCGTGATGGTGATGCTCGTGCTCGTCATCGTCTTCATCATGGTGGTGATGATGCTCATGCTCTTCTTCATCATGGTCCTCTTCGTTTCGCTCAGATTCGATTTCCTGAATCCAGCCTGCTGATGTAGCAACAGTCTGCCAGTCAAACTTGTGAGTATTGACAATCAGATCGAGATCTACATCACCATAGTTGCATTCGAAGATTTCTGCCTTAGGCTGGATAGCGCGGATAATCTGCTTCAGGTGCTCCAACTCCTTAGGCTCTACATCTGCGGCCTTATTGAGAAGGATGATGTTACAGAATTCCATCTGCTGGATTACGAGAGAAGCGAGATCCTCCTCATCGAGGTTTGGCTTCATCAAATCAGAACCATTGGCAAACTCGTCCTTCATACGAAGTGCATCAACTACAGTAACGATGCTGTCTAGGCGCAAGATACCGTTCTTGATATACTGAGGACCCAGAGATGGGATAGAGCAGATGGTCTGTGCTATAGGTGCAGGCTCGCAGATACCGCTTGCCTCTATTACAATATAGTCGAAACGCTTCATATCTACGATTTCCTTGAGCTGTTCTACAAGGTCCATCTTCAAGGTACAGCAAATACATCCATTCTGGAGTGAAACCAGGGAATCGTCCTTCTGACCTACCACACCACCTTTCTCTATGAGAGCTGCATCAATATTCACCTCACCGATATCGTTGACGATAACAGCAAATTTGATACCCTTCTTGTTAGCCAAAATCTTGTTGAGCAGGGTAGTCTTACCACTGCCCAGATAGCCTGTCAAAAGCAGGACTGGAACTTCTTTATTGTTCATAAAAGCCTCTTTTTATAGTGTTATACTTTAATTACAAAAGCGGAAATAGCAAATAACATGCCACTCCCGCCTTATGAAAAGTTAATTATTACTTACGATAGTTATCAAGACCCTTATGCAAGAAGTCAAGATAAGCACTGACATCCTCCTTGTAGCTGAATGCAGCGTTCAGAGGATTTCCCTCATTATCCACAGGAATGTAGAATGGCTGGGCATTAGCACCAAACTTGCTTGCCTGCAAGTAGCTCCACTTGTCGCCGACGGTTCTCAATGTACGCTTTTCGCCATTGAAAGTCACCTCCATAGGCTGTGACAATGGAGTCTTGTCATCTACATAGAGAGAGATGAGTACGTAGTCCTTTGTCAAAATGTCAGTAACACTAGGGTCTGTCCATACAGAAGCCTCCATCTTACGGCAGTTGACGCAACCATAGCCGGTAAAGTCAATCAGTACTGGCTTGCCTGCTGCCTTTGCTGCTGCCATACCTTCCTCGTAGTCCTTGTAAGCCGGTTCTACCACCTTGGTATTCAAGTTGAAATCCTGGGTATTTACTGGTGGGGCAAAAGCACTTACTGCCTTGCAAGGAGCACCCCAAAGACCAGGAATCATATAAACAGAGAAAGCCAAGGAACAAAGACCAAGCATAATGCAAGCTACTGGCATTGGCTTGTTGAGGTCGCCGCCGATGGCATCTACCTGGAACTTCAACTTGCCAATCAGGTAGAGACCGAGCAGACCGAAGATGACAATCCAGAGTGAGAGGAATACCTCGCGATCCATAATGTGCCAGCCATAAGCCAAATCTGCTACAGACAAGAACTTCAAAGAGAAAGCAAGCTCAATGAAACCAAGCACAATCTTGATGGTCTCCATCCAAGAACCAGACTTAGGAGCTGACTTCAACCAAGATGGGAAGAGTGCAAAGAGAGTGAATGGCAAGGCGAGAGCAAGGGCAAAACCAAACATACCAATGGTTGGTGCCAACCAGTCACCCGATGTAACAGTCTGTACAAGAAGTAAGCCGATGATAGGAGCGGTACAAGAGAAACTTACGAGCACGAGTGTGAACGCCATCAGGAAGATGCTGATGAGTCCTGTTGTGCTGGAAGCCTTGTTATCTACAGCATTACCCCAACTGTCTGGCAACTTGATTTCGAACCATCCGAAGAATGAGAATGCGAAGACTGCCAGAAGCAAGAAGAGGATGATGTTGAATACCGCACTTGTACTAAGCGCATTGAGAGTGCTAGGACCTGCTATGGCTGTTACGGTGAGACCGAGTGCCAGATAGATGATGACAATACTCAAACCATAAGTGATAGCATCGCGTATACCCTTCTTCTTGTCATTCTTGGCACGCTTCAGGAAGAAGCTTACTGTCATCGGAATGATAGGCCAGATACATGGCATTACAAGAGCGAGCAAACCGCCCACAAAACCGATAATGAAGATATAGAAGAGTGAATGGTTGGCAATGTCATTGTTGCCACCAAACGCCTGAAGCTCCTTGACAACCGGTTTCCACCAAGCCTTAGCATCATCACCATCTACAGAGAATGAAGAATCAATATTAGCTGTGCTATCTACTTTCTCTGCTACGGCAAGTTGAGCCAAAGAGTCTGCTTTCGCCTTAGCGATAGCTGCTGGATCTTCAGCCTTTCCGTTAGCATTCGCATCTTCAGGGCTGACAGCATCCTTGCCATCTACAGCAGGAGATTTTCCACTATGCTTGAAGCTTGCCTCGCTAGGTGGAAGACAATTCTGGTCGCTGCAAGCGCCATACTCTAAATAAGCATCGATACGATAGTTAGGCTTGGTGAACTTCACTTTCTGTACGAAAGTGGCGCTACCCTCGAAGAAGCGTAACTTCATCTCAAAGAGAGGGTCGAACTTTGAAATTTCGTGGGCTCGGAGATGTGTATAAGAGACAGGTTCTACACCGTCAAGCTTGTTTACGTTAAAAGTGGCTGAAATAGGTCCGTCTGCGCCCAAACCTGTAGAATAAACATGCCATCCAGGTTGAATCTTTCCATTAAACACGATTTCCGCTACAGCGGTTCCATTGGTCTTGAGCGAGGCTGAGAACTTCACAGGGTTCATCATCTGCGCATGAGCCAACATTACTACTAAGAGTAACTGTAAAACTGCAATAAACTTTTTCATTTTTATTTATGTACTAATTTTGATTGCAAAGATACTAAATTTTGTTTTAAATACGGCTATGAACCAAGTACGGTTACTAGTCTTTTAGTTTTTTTTAGAAAAAATGCTATAAAATCATCACGTCGTCTTGGTAATATTGCAAAAAAACTGTAATTTTGTAGCCAAATTGCGAATGAGGAAAAGAAGATTATACATATTCAGTCTCTGGATAGCTACATTGAGCATCTTGCTATCTACGGTGATGACCCATCATCACCACATGGGGCGTATCTGTATGATTCAGGAGCAATGTGAGCAGGATGGCAACATCAATGATGAGCATACCGACCATCATAATCAGGAAAATGACAGTGATCGTGAGAACTGTAGCGTTCGTCAAATGCATCAGTTTGTCGTCAATTCCAAGATGGTGAAGGGTATCCGCAAGTTGCTGATAGATGAGAACCATCAGTTGATGATCCTGTCTTGTTCTTCCCTTTTAACCCTCCCTCGTCTCTCACTCATTTCAGTGAGATGGCAGCATGTGGCAGCTTCTCCTCTTGCAGAAGAAGTGGCGGCAGGCTATAGCAGACGGGGACCTCCTTCTATTTTATGATTTTACAAGTTTGCCACTTGGTTGCAAAAATCGATTTGAAGATTCGAATGCAACTGAGTTGCAAGATTTTCTGTGTACTTTTGCCAACGGATTTTTGATAAGATTCGTAGTGTGAAATTGTAGCGTAGATTTATAAAATAAAAGGAAAAAACAAACATGAAAAGAATTATTTTGATAGTCGCTGTTACGGCGATTGCCTGGGCAGGATTCGCTTTCTTTGCGAAACAGACCGGCTCAGAGGCTCATGCACACGAGGAGCATGAGCATGAAGAAGTTGATTTTGATCATATTCCGTTGACTGCCAAGCAGGTCAGCACCGTAGATTTGAAGATGGGTGAGGCTGTGGAGCGCGAGATGGATGCCACCATAGAAGCGAAAGGATCGCTCGTACTGCGTGCACAGGCGATGGGTGATGTTGCCTCTTTGATGGGCGGTATCGTGAAATCTATTTTTGTGAAAGAAGGACAGCTTGTTCATAAAGGACAGGTTGTTGCTACCGTTGAAAATACAGATGTGGTAAGTCTTCAGCGTGAGTATTACTCTGCTGCCAAGGAGTGCGAACTTGCCAAGGCTGATTTGGAGCGCCAACTTCTGCTCAGTAAGCAGGGAGCAGGTGTGAAGCGTACCTTACAGCAGACCAAGAAAGATTACCAAGTGGCTCATGCCAATCTTTTGGGTATTGGCAGGCAGCTCAGCCAGATGGGTATTTCTACTTCCGCTGTATCCAAAGGCAAGTTTACCACAGCGTTCCCTTTGCATGCGCCTATCTCCGGCATCGTGAGCGAGATGACTGCCAGTCTGGGAAGTTATGCAGATATGCAGACTCCTCTGATGAAGATTAGAAACACCCAGGCAGTGGAATGTGACCTCAATGTCTTCGAGAAGGATTTATCAAAGATTAAGGTTGGAAATCGGGTGATCATAAACCTGACTAATCAGCCTGGTGTAAAACTTTCAGGAACGGTATATGGAATGAACCAATACTTTAACGATAACTCGAAATCCGTTGCTGTTCACGTAAAATTAGATGCGGCTAGCGTGAATAGTTATCTGCATTCTTCTTCAGGCAATACTCATGGCGGAAAGCTTTTCGCAGGTATGTATGTAAGCGGAAAGATAGCTACAGGTAGCCAGCAGTGTCTCGCTTTGCCATCCCAGGCCATTGTGAGCGCAGATGGAAAGCAGTATGTCTTCGCGCTCAATGGAGCTCCCAGCAAGGGTAGCTACAGCTTCTCCCGTCATGAGGTGACCACAGGCGCTTCGGATGGTAAATATACGGAGGTGAAGCTTTGCAACCATCTGCTGAAGGGTAAGAATGGAGCTGCCGGCAAGAAGATTGTAACCGAGAACGCTTATTATCTGGCTTCGCTTACGGGCGAACATGGCGAGCATGCGCATTAAGCTTTAGCTGACAGATGAATGTTTTAAATGAATCATTTTTAGATTAAAGCTTATGTTTCAGAAACTTATTACTTATTCCATTCGCCACAAACTGGTGATTGGAGTACTCTCTATAGCCCTGGCGATATGGGGTGTCTGGTCGCTGGTGCATCTTCCTTTCGATTCCACCCCGGATATTACAGATAATCAGGTGCAGGTTATTACTCAGGCTCCTTCGCTGGGAGCTCAGGAGGTGGAACAATACGTAACCACTCCTGTAGAGATGGCGCTTGCAAATATCCCCCGCATCCAGGAACGCCGTAGCATTTCAAGAAGCGGACTCTCGGTCATCACGCTTGTCTTCGACGATGCCGCCGATATCTATTGGGCACGTTCGCAGGTGAGTCAGGTGGTGGAACAGTTGGAGAAAGAACTGCCTAAGAACACCGAAACCGAGATGGGACCTATTGCCACCGGATTGGGCGAAATCTACCACTATACCATTCGTGCCAAAGAGGGATACGAGCATAAATACTCGCTCACCCAGCTCCGAACCATGCAGGACTGGATTGTGCGCAAACAGCTTTCCGGAACCCCGGGCGTTGCCGAAGTAAGCGGTTGGGGCGGCTATGTCAAGCAATATGAGGTGGCTATCAATACCGACCAGCTGAACGCCAGCGGGGTATCCGTAAACGAGGTGTTTGAAGCCTTGCAGCGCAACAATGCCAATACGGGTGGCAGCTACATCGAACAGAATTCCAACCAGTATTATATCCGAGGCATCGGTGTGGTGAAGAATCTGGAGGATGTTGCCAACATCACGGTGAAGACGGTGAATGGAACTCCTATCAAGGTGAGCGATGTGGCAAAGGTTCAGTTGGGCCATGCCACCCGTTTCGGTGCCGTCACCCGCAATGGCGAAGGCGAGGTGGTGGCTGGTATCGCCATCATGCTCAAGGGCGAGAACTTCCAGGAAGTTAGCAAAAATGTAAAGGAACGAATCAATCAGATTCAGAAATCGCTTCCGGAAGGAGTAGTTATCGAACCGTTTATCGACCGAACCAACCTGGTGGACCGAGTAGAGGGCACCATCGCCCGCAACCTGATTGAAGGCGGTCTTATCGTAATTTTCGTACTTGTTATCTTCCTAGGTAACTGGCGAGCCGGACTTGTCGTAGCAAGTGTCATCCCACTGAGTATGCTCTTTGCCTTCGGTATGATGAAGACCTTTGGCATCGACGGAAACCTGATGTCGCTGGGAGCCATCGACTTTGGTATGATAGTGGATTCTGCGGTCATTATTGTTGAAGCAGTGGTGACACATATCAATACCGGTCATTTCTCGCAGCCGGAAGTTCGTGCGGCTTATCTTGCTCAATGTCAGAATGGCGGAGCAGCAACCCCATTTGCCCTGACTCAAAAACAGATGGACGAGGAAGTTCATTTCTCTGCTTCCCGAATCCGTCAGAGTGCTGCGTTCGGTGAAATCATCATTATGATTGTATATATTCCGCTGATGACACTGGTAGGAATCGAAGGAAAGATGTTCCGTCCTATGGCACTTACGGTATTCTTTGCCATTCTGGGAGCCTTCATTCTCTCGCTTACCTATGTGCCGATGGCAAGTTCGCTGATGTTAAGTCGAAAGGTACATACCCGAAAAACATTCTCCGACCGCGTGATAGAAAAGTTGCAGGCATGGTACCGTCCGGTTCTCGACTGGGTCTTGGCACGTAACAAGGATGTCATCACTGGTGCTGTGGCTCTTTTCTGCGTCAGTGTCGTGGGCTTCAAATTTCTGGGAGGCGAATTCATCCCAAGTCTGGAAGAAGGTGACTTTGCCGTGGAGATGAGTATGTCGCAGGGAACTTCTTTGTCGCAGATGGTGGAGAGTTGTACCAAGGCAGAAAAGCTGCTCAAGAAGGAATATCCTGAGATCAAACAGGTAGTAAGCCGCATAGGTAGTGCTGAGATTCCTACAGACCCGATGCCGGTAGAACGTGCCGACATCATGATTGCACTGAAACCGAAGGCTGAATGGACCTCTGCCAAGACTACTCCAGAACTGATGGAGAAGATGGAGGAAACCTTGAGTGCCATTCCTGGATTGGAAGCTGAGATTTCCCAACCTATCCAGATGCGCAACAATGAGCTGCTGACAGGTATCAAGCAGGATGTGGCTATCAAGATATTTGGTGATGATCTGGACGTGCTCACTCAGCAGGCAGGCAAGGTGAAGAGAATGATAGAAGATGTGCCGGGCGTGAGCGGTATCTTTGTTGAGGAAGTTGCCGGTTTGCCTCAGATCCAGGTAAAATACAACCATGAGAAGATGGCGGCCTACGGGGTTAGTGTGGATGATATCAGTGAGATATTGGAAACCACCTTTGCCGGAGCCGTGGCTGGTTCTCTGTACGAAGGCGACAAGAAGTTTGATATCGTGCTGCGTATGGATCCTTCGCAACGCAACGTAGAGTCGCTTGAGCAATTGAGCATACCTCTCAAGGATGGTACGGATATTCCGTTGTCTCAGGTGGCAGACATTGATTATTCACCAGCGCCGGCTCAGGTTTCTCATGAGGATGGTGCCCGCCGCATCTATGTTGGATTCAACGTAAAGGGCAGGGATGTGCAGAGTACCGTGGAGGATATCCAGGAGATTCTCGATGAGAAGCTGAAGTTGCCGGATGGCTACTATTATAATTATGGTGGTGAATTTGAAAACCTGCAGAGTGCAACCAACCGTCTGATGGTAGTAATACCGATAGCGCTTGTCATTATCTTGCTGTTGCTCTATGCTACAGTGAAGAATGTTCGTGAGTCGCTCTTCGTCTTCTCTGCCATTCCGCTGGCTGCCATCGGAGGAGTCTGGGCCTTGTGGCTCAGAGGAATGCCTTTCAGCATCTCGGCAGGTGTCGGCTTCATTGCCCTCTTTGGTGTAGCGGTGCTCAATGGAATCGTACTTATCGGACAGATGAACCAGATGCAGCGTGAAGAAAAGACTGCTGACAAACTGTCAGCATCCATTGGAGTTACAGAATTGATTCACCATCGCATCATCGAGAGCTGTATGGTTCGCTTGCGTCCTGTCTTGATGACGGCACTTGTTGCCTCTATGGGTTTCCTGCCAATGGCACTTTCCCAGGGTGATGGAGCAGAGGTACAGCGCCCACTGGCTACGGTGGTGATAGGTGGTCTGATAACCAGTACGTTGCTTACCTTGCTGGTGTTGCCTGCTATCTACAAGACATTCACCAAGAAATAGGCAATTAAGAAGATAACATAAAACATTTAGGATGAACAAGAGAAAAAAGAAAACTATATTCGGGCTGGCAGCAGTTTTGATGCTGCTGGCCCCTTCAGAGGCAAAGGCTCAGCTTTTCGATGCC
>ERZ1504442.378-NODE-378-length-11492-cov-3.458250_pt1 | contig 11492 bp, 8 predicted proteins | sample MGYA00574803_ERZ1504442 | MGnify/ENA primary metagenome ERZ1504442 (study PRJEB39906, sample SAMEA3182106) | gut metagenome | biome: human; feature: gut; material: Stool; isolation source: human stools | place: Canada | collected 2013-02-26 ...
TATAATCATAAACTCTTATTACAAATAGTGTGCCATTGCGACAGAAAGGCTCAAATTATGGGCAAACCAGGGCTATACAGACAGTTTTTAGTGTGAAGTGTGCCAAAAGTTGTCATTGCTTTCAGAATTTTACATATCTGAGTACGCTACGGATATTTGCATTTTTAAATGTTTTTAGCTTTTCATCTTTTTACTCTTATATGCAAATATTGTTTTGAAAACTTCCGCGAAAAAACTCATTATAGAAAAGTCAGAAGCGTAAAACGAGCGTTTTTGTGGTTCGGCGCAGCGAAAAATCTGCAAAAACCGAGACTTTTCAACCTAAAACGATAGGTTTTGCAAACTTTTCGTGAGACTTTACAATATAAAACGTGAGACTTTACCCGGTAAAAGCATAGCTTTTACATGGTAAAGTCTCACGATAAGTTTGGTTTTACATAAGAAAAAATTGCACACTTTCACGTTTATCGCCGCAAGACGTTGTAAACCATGTGTTTACGGTTGCACGCTCAAAACTCGCGAAAAACCGACAACGTATTTTGTTTTTGATTTTGCGGGCACTCCTGAGCGGTTAAAACGTGCAAATATTGTCTTGGCAAAAAGTATGCCAATAAAATGAAAGAGTTACGGCAGGTATGCTGTAGCCTCCTATTTATCCGTCAATTTCAGAAAGTTCGAGCCAGCGCATCTCTTTCTCCTCCAGCTCGTCCTTCACGAGCGGCAGGCGCTTGCTTTTTTCTGTCAGTTCGTCGATGGAGAGCGTGCCGCTGCATAGCGCCTCTTCGATGGTCTTCTGCTCTTTTTCGAGCGCAGCAATCTCCTTCTCAAGGCGTTCGAACTCGCACTTCTCCTTGTATGTCTTCTTGCGGCGTTGCTCGCCTACGAATTCGCGCTTCTCCTTCTTCTCCGAGTCGGCAGCGTTGTTCTTCGCGTCGGCTTGTTCCTTCGGTTTCAACGACTCCCACTCGCGGAACTGCGTGTAGTTGCCGGGGAAGTCCTTTATCTCGCCTTCGCCGCGGAACACGAGCAGGTGGTCTACAATCTTGTCCATGAAGAAGCGGTCGTGCGACACGATTATCACGCAACCGGGGAAGTCTTGCAGATACTCTTCGAGCACCTCGAGCGTCTGTATGTCGAGGTCGTTGGTAGGCTCGTCGAGCACGAGGAAGTTGGGGTTGCGCATCAGCACCGTGCACAGATAGAGCTTGCGACGCTCGCCGCCGGAGAGCTTGTAGACGTAGTCGTACTGCTGCTCGGGCGTGAAGAGGAAGTGCTGCAGGAGTTGCGTTGCGGTGATGTGCTTGCCGCCGCCGTAGTCTATGTAGTCGGCGATGTCGGCTATCACGTCAATGACGCGCTGGTCGTCGCGGAACTTCATGCCGTCCTGCGAGAAGTAGCCGAAGCGCACGGTGTCGCCCACGTCGAAGCGTCCGCTGTCGGGCGCCACTTCGCCGAGCAACATCTTTATGAATGTAGACTTGCCCGTGCCGTTGTTGCCCACGATGCCCATCTTCTCGAAGCGCTGGAAGTTGTAGTAGAAGTCCTTCAGTATTACCTTCTCGTCGAACGCTTTCGAGACGTACTGGCACTCGAATATCTTCGAACCGATGTACACGTTCTTCGACTTCAGACGCATCTGTCGTTCCTCGATGCGCTGCTTCGCCTTGCTCTCGAGGTCGTAGAACGCCTCCTCGCGGTAGCGTGCCTTGTGTCCGCGTGCCTGCGGCTGGCGGCGCATCCACTCGAGTTCGCGGCGGTAGAGGTTGTTGGCGCGCTCTATTTCGGCGCGTGTGGCGTCGATGCGCTCCTGACGCTTCTCCATGTAATACTGGAAGTTGCCGCGATATGAATAGACGGTATGGTTGTCGAGTTCGAGGATGATGTTGCAGGCACGGTCGAGGAAGTAGCGGTCGTGCGTCACCATGAGCAGCGTCTTGTTGCCGCGCTGCAGATAGCCCTCAAGCCATTCTATCATCTCGAGGTCGAGGTGGTTTGTAGGCTCGTCGAGGATGAGCAGGTCGGGCTCGGTGATGAGCCCGTTGGCGGGCGCGATACGCTTCTGCTGTCCGCCGCTGAGCTGTCCCATAGGCTGCGTGAGGTCGGTGATGTGCAGCTGCGTGAGTATCTGCTTAGCCTTCAATATGCGGTCGGGGTCGCCCTGATGGTTGAAGCAAGCGTCGAGCACCGACTCTTCGGGGTCGAACTTTGGCTGCTGTTCGAGAAAGCCAACCTTTATGTCGCGGCGGAAGATGATGCTGCCCGAGTCGACACTCTCCTTACCCGAGAGCAGCGAGAGCAGGGTAGACTTGCCTGTGCCGTTCTTGGCTATCAGACCTACGTGCTGGCCTTCGGCTATAGAGAACGAGATGTTCTCGAACAGAACGTGCGCACCGAACGCTTTCGATATGTTTTGAACGTCAAGTAATGGAGTCATTTATTCTGCGTCTTTAATTTCGTTCAGTATGTTTCCAATGTAGTCGAGCACCTCGTCGCGACCGGTCTTTTTCTCCGAACTGGTAATGAAGTAGGGCGGCAGCTCCTCCCACTGCTCCTTAAGCGAGTTCATCCACTTCGCTGCGTTCTGCTTGGCACGCACAGGTCCGAGCTTGTCGGCCTTGGTGAAGATGATGGAGAAGGGCACCGAGCTCTCGCCGAGCCAGTTGATGAAGTCGGTGTCTATCTTCATCGGGTCGTGGCGGATGTCGATGAGCACGAAGGTGTTCACCAGTTGCTGGCGCTGCAGAATGTACGATGTAATCATCTGGTCGAGCTTCTTCTGCACCGTCTTCGAACGCTTTGCAAAGCCGTAGCCCGGAAGGTCTACCAGATACCAGTCGTTGTTGATGATGAAGTGATTGATGAGCAGAGTCTTGCCCGGTGTGGCAGAGGTCTTTGCAAGGCCCTTGTGGTTGCAGAGCATATTGATAAGACTCGACTTGCCTACGTTAGAGCGTCCGATGAACGCGAATTCGGGCTTTGTGTCTTTAGGACACTGGCTCACGGTGGCAGCCGATATCGTGAATTCTGATTTCTTTATATCCATATTCTATGTGTTTCGTTTTTTAGTGAATGAATTGTTATTCGTATTGCATTGTCTGCGTCATGTGTATTATTCGTAACGCATTGAACGTGCGGGGTGGATGTGCGAGATGAGGTAGCTCGGAGCTATGAGCACCACGATGGCTATTAGCATTGTGGCTACGTTGAGCGCCACGACGAATAGCCAGTTTATCTCCACCGGAACGGTGTCGACGTAGTAGGTCGTGGGGTCGAGCTTAGCAAAGCCGGTGAAGTGTTGCAGTATGACGAGACCTAAGCCCAACAAGTTGCCCCAAAGCAGACCCTTGCCGATGATGAAAGCGGCGAACCAAAGGAACGTGTGGCGCACCGTCTTGTTGCGTGCACCGAGCGCCTTGAGTATGCCGATCATCGTTGTGCGCTCAAGTATGATGATGAGCAGACCGGATATCATTGTGACAACCGCAACGGCAGTCATGATGGCGAGGATTATCCACACGTTGAGGTCGAGAAGGTCGAGCCATGAGAATATCTGTGGCGACAACTCGCGTATCGTTTTCGACGAGTAGGTGGCGCCGTTGCAGTCCATTGTGCGGTTCACTTTCTTCACGATGATGTGCTCCGTGTCGTCGAGCTTGCTGAAGTCGGCTACGGTAAGTTCGGCTCCCGACACCTGACCGGGACTGAAGTTGTTCAGCTTAACGGCTGTATACAAGTCGCAGAAGCAGATAGCGTTGTCGTATTGCGAGAGGTTGGTCTGGTAGACGCCCGTGATGGTGAAGCGGCGTGCTCTCACTCCGTTCTCGTCAATGAAGTAGGCGAAGATGCGGTCGCCGCACTTTGTCTGCAGCTTGTCTGCCATCGACTTCGATATGAGAATCTTGTTGCCGCTCTTCTCACCAGAGAACTGCGGTATGTAGCCTTCCACCATATTGCTGTGGATGAACGTTGTGTCGAAGGCTTCGTCAACACCCTTGAATGCAACTCCAAGGAAATCGTTGTCGGTCTTCAGTATGCCTTGCTTCATGGCGAAACGCTGCACATGGCTCACGCCGTCAATGTTTTTCAGCACATTTACCATCGAGTCGTTGATAACGATAGGCTGGTCGGTGGCTGATGTCTGCAACGCATAGAAGTTGGCTATCTGTATATGACTGCCGAAGCCTACAACCTTGTCGCGTATGGTATGCTTGAAACCAAGCACTACGCACACGCTGATAATCATCACAGCCAGTCCGATTGCTACGCCCATCGTGGCTATGCGTATAGCGGGCTTCGATACCTTTTGGCGGTCACTTATCTGGTTGGAGTATATGCGGCGGGCTACGAAAAGCGGAAAGTTCATAGTCTTCTGTTTGGTAGTTAAAAAATAAGGAGCTAAGAAGTTGAGCCGTTGTTATGGCTTGTTGTATCTGCCGTAAAAACGCTGGGCTTAACTTCTTAACTCCTCAATTCTTATGTTCTATTGTCTTAATATCTAAATATATTTATTTTTGAATGTTCTTGATGCTCCGATTAACATGAATGTATTAATCGTTGCTGTCCACTCTGCCTGGATATGCCTCAAGAGCCTTGCGCAGAACGATGAGCGCACGCTCAAGGTCTTCCTTCTTCAGCACGTAGGCGATGCGCACCTGATTGATGCCTGCACCCGGTGTGGTGTAGAAGCCTGCGGCAGGAGCCATCATGACGGTCTCGCCCTCGTACTGGAACTCCTCAAGACACCAGCGGCAGAATTTCTCGCTGTCGTCTACAGGCAACTTGGCTACGGTGTAGAAGGCGCCCATAGGTATCGGCGAGTAAACGCCCGGTATGCGGTTGAGACCATCGATGAGACACTTGCGGCGCTCTACGTATTCCTCGTAAACGTCGCGGTAGTAGTCCTCGGGCGCATCAAGCGATGCCTCGGCTACTATCTGACCAAGCAGAGGAGGAGAGAGGCGCGCCTGGCACAGCTTCATTACGGCTGCACGCACCTGCGGGTTCTTCGTAATCAAGGCTCCGATGCGGATGCCGCACTCGCTGTAGCGCTTGGAAACGGAGTCGATAAGTATCACGTTGTCCTCGATTCCTTCAAGATGGCAGGCTGAGATGTAAGGCGAACCGGTGTAGATGTACTCACGATAAACCTCGTCCGAGAACAGATAGAGGTCGTACTTTTTCACCAAGTCGCGAATCTGGTTCATCTCGCGGCGTGTGTAGAGATAGCCTGTAGGGTTGTTCGGGTTGCAAATCAGAATGGCACGTGTGCGCTCGTTGATGAGTTCCTCGAACTTCTCCACCTTAGGCAGCGAGAAGCCTTCCTCTATGGTTGTGGCGATTGTGCGGATCTTTGCGCCTGCCGAAATAGCAAAGGCCATATAGTTGGCGTAAGCTGGCTCAGGGATGATGATTTCGTCGCCCGGGTTAAGGCACGACATGAACGCGAAAAGCACCGCTTCAGAACCACCGGCTGTAATGATGATGTCGTCTGCCGACACATTAATATTAAAGCGCTTGTAATAACCGGTCAGTCGCTCGCGGTATGAGAGATAGCCCTGCGACGGCGAATATTCGAGCACACTACGGTCGATGTGCTTCAATGCGTCGAGTCCTACTAGTGGAGTGGGCAGGTCGGGCTGTCCGATATTGAGGTGGTAGACTTTCACGCCACGCTTTTTGGCGTCAACTGCCAAAGGCGCTAATTTGCGAATCGGCGATTCGGGCATTTCAAGTCCTCGTGTTGAGATTTCTGGCATTTGCGTATTTGTTTATTGTTATATTATTTCTTTGAGTATTATGCAAAGTTACGACAATTAGAAATAAGTGCAAAATTTTTATACCTAAAATTCTAATATTAGCCAAGTAAATGGTACACTCCTCCTGCGTATAGCTTGATAACACCTTTCAATTCGAGGCTGAACAAGAGTGCTGAGATGCTGCCAATAGGCAGTCCGGTCTGCACGGCGATGATGTTCAGTTGCAGGTCGTTGTTCTTTTGCAGCAGTTCTACTATGCGCGTTTCTTCGGCTGTCAGTTCGGGAAACAGTTGGCGTTCGATGCCTTTAGCCCGAGCTTCCTTCACTTTGTTATCCTGCTCCCATCCCATTGCGTTTACAAAGTCTTCGGCGCAGGTTATCAAGGCAGCCTTGTTGTCGCGTATGAGTTTGTTGCAACCTTCGCTGTATGGCGAATTCACGTTGCCTGGAAAGGTGAAAACGTCGCGGGCGTAGCTTTGTGCGATGTCGGCTGTTATCAGACTGCCGCCGCGTGCCGCACTCTCCACCACGATTGTGGCGTCGGAAATGCCTGCTACGATGCGGTTGCGTCTCACGAAGTTCATCTTGTCGGGGTTTGTGTTCGTAAGAAATTCCGTCAGAAGTCCGCCGTGCGAGAGCATCTCTTTTGCTGTGTCACGATGGGCGGAAGGATAAAGCATGTCCAAGCCGTGTGCCAATACGCCTACGGTGTCGAACCCGTTCTTCAGAGCGTTACGGTGTGCGCAGATGTCCACTCCATACGCCAGACCGCTCACGATGAGCACATCTGGGCAAAGCTCTTTAAGCGACCGGCAGAAGTTGTTGATGATATCTTGTCCGTAGGCTGTGCAATGGCGTGTGCCTACAACCGACACGATGCGACGCTGGTTGAGGTCGGCATTGCCACGATAGAAAAGTACGATTGGGGCATCGTCGCAGTTGCGCATTCGTTCTGGATAATCGTCGCATGCCATCGTCAATGGACGAATGGCATGCGCGTTATCAAATTCTAATTCAGCTTCTGCACGATGCAGGGCTTCGGAAACATCGCTCAGCGCATTAATAAGGCGTGGAGAAGCGTCGCTGATAACGTCCTTGATGTTATTGCGGTTCTCCATAATAGCTGTTGCCGAACCGAGCTTGCGGTATAGTTGCAAGCAGGTGGCTGTATTGAAATAGCTAATGCGTGTTAATGCTATAGCGTAAAGTGTTTCCTGTGAAAAAGACATGTGTTTTCTGTATATCCTTATATTGTTATGCGTGCAATAATATGTTTTATGATATTATTGCACGCACTATTTAACATGCATGTATTACTGCCATGCGTGCATCTCTCCGAGGAAGAAGAGCAATAAGTAGCCAAGTACCAAACCGATGATACCCATTGTCAGACCAATCTTCATCATCTCGTTCTGCTTTACCAAACCAGTTGAGTGAGCGATAGCATTTGGAGGTGTAGAGATAGGCAGAGTCATTGCGACAGATGCTGCTACAGCAATACCGATAAGTACGGTAGGTGTGCCGCCGATGCTCTCAAGCGAGTTGCCCATACCCTTACATACAACGGCAAGGATTGGTACGAGGAGTGCTGCCGTTGCGGTGTTTGAGATGAAGTTTGAGAGAAGGTAGCAGATGATACCTGAAGCAAGCAGGATAACTACCGGCGACCATGAGCTGAACGGAATGCTCTTGATTACGTTCTCTGCGAGACCCGACTCGTTGAGTGCAAGTCCGAGTGCGAAACCACCGGCTACCATCCAGATAACGCTCCAGTTGATTTCCTCCAAGTCGCGTGCCTTGATTACGCCAGTGAAGGCGAACACAACGATTGGCACCATTGCTACTGTGTTTGCACCTACACCGGTCCAGCGGTCGCAAATCCACAACAATACAGTAACGATGAATGTTCCGGCAACTACAATTGTGCGCCAGTTGTGCTGCACTTCGCCTTCAATCTCAAGCTCGATGGTCTTCTTTTTGAACGGGAAGAACTTCTTGAGCAAGAACCAACCGATAAGGAGCAAAACGATTGTAAGCGGAAGCATGTACATCATCCATTCGCCGAAACCGATACCGAGGTTCAAGCCTGTTGGTGAGTTTAGGTATTTCAACGCGATTGCGTTAGGAGGTGTGCCGATAGGTGTTCCCATACCGCCGATGTTGGCAGCAACTGGGATAGACAGCGTAAGAGCTACGCGGCCTTTGCCTTCAGGCGGGAGAGCCTTGAAAACCGGTGCAAGGAATGTGAGCATCATCGCAGCTGTAGCGGTGTTGCTGACGAACATTGAGAATACGCCGGTGATGAGGATGAAGCCGAGGAGCACATTATCGCTCTTGTTGCCGAAAGGCTTAAGCAGAGTGCGTGCCAGAAGCACGTCAAGTCCCGACTTTGTTGCTGCGATAGCGAGGATGAAACCGCCGAGGAAGAGGATGATTATCGGGTCGGCGAATGTAGCCATAAGAGCGCTATGGTCGAGCAGTTCTTCCTTTTCAATGCCTGAACGGAAGAAGTGGAACGCATTGTCGGATGTTGTGAATAGCAACAAGCCGATAAGCGATACGGATGTTGCCCAAGGCGAAATGGCTTCTGTTACCCACAGGATTGTTGCCAGTGCGAACACTGCGATAATGCGTTGCTGGATAACGGTGAGCCCTTCAATTCCGAAACTGCTTGTAGGTAGGTTCCAGAGCACAATTGTGACAAGAACCGCTAAAGCGAAGAGTAGGGCATTTTTCTTGCTAAAGTCTCCTTTGAGGAGGTTTCTTTTTTCTGTTGCCATAAAGTTTTAATAGGTTAGAATTATTTGTTTTTATAGTTATTAGTAATTCCGCAAAGTTAAGCAAAATAAATTCTCCGTCAAAACTTTTCTGAATAATTTATTTTAAAAGCAGTTAAGCCTCGGTTAATTGCATTCTTGTAATAGTCTATACAAACAAAGAGCCGCTCCATACAATGATGGAACGGCTCTTTGTCTTTATTTGCTATTGAATTAAACGTCATTCAATCTTATGGTATTGAATTATGTCTCTTCAAATTAGTCGTTATTGAATTTCTCGCGCGCCTTTCTCAGTATCTCTGACACGCTTGCAGCTTTCTTAGTAGATCGCTGCCACTGTTGCTTGCGCTCCTCGTAGTCGCGTCGTTGGCGTTCAAGAAAGTTGTCTGCCATAAATCTGCTTATTTGAATTTGCTGTATATGACAGTGATGTTGATGGCACCATTCTGATTCTCGCTTCCGCCAACCAGTTTTGTGCTTGAGATAGACATATCGTGTGTGAGGTTTGTCATTTCGCCTGACGTGTTGTAAGTCGGAGTGACCGGAATGATAACCACCTTATCCCAATCCTTGTTCTGCTTGTTCTCGCTCATGTAGCGTACCAGACTTCCGATGTTGTTGAACGTGTACTGGTTCGTCGTGCTGCTGTATGTAGCAAGGAACGATGTCTTGTAGTTGGCTACCTGCTTGTTCTCGAAGAACGAGTACATCTCAGCCTTCGGGATCATCAGCAGAGTGGTGGGGATATTGAGCGCATAATCGCTGTTTACAGTTGAATTGATGCGCGACAGACTAACCTTTGCAGTATTGATTGTGTCGTTCTCGTGACCTCTCATAATCTGCTCAACCGGAATTGTCATCTCTGTAAAGATTCCTGCAGGCGACTTTATGTAAGTGCAAGAGTTATCTTCGGCGAGTCGCTTGATGGCGGCCTTGTCGTTGATGATATTCGTTGTCTGCAACACTTCTTCTGTACCAGGGAACGCAGCTGTAGAGACGATGATGGTGTCTTTCTTTGCGCCATCCGTGGTCGTCGTGGTCGTCTTATGCTTGAAGTATACGTTCAACTGGCTGAGATATACATGTGCCATAGCTCCCAGTCCGCTTCGGGTCTTGAAATAGAAGCCCGGTGTAACCTTATTAATAAAGGTATAGGCGTTCTTGAAGTCCTCCTTCTTGTCGTAGAAGTGGCGCATGATGTCTGTACCGAACGAAGCGTCGAGCGGTATGCGTATCGACTTGATGTAGTCGGAACTGTTGCGAGTAGCAGCGTCAACATTAAGGTCTACGAGAGTGTACACTTTGTTTACACCGTTGCTCTTGTTCACGAAACCTTCTTTCTCTGGATTGAAGTTAGAGTAGTACGTCTTTTCCGGTATAGGCTTCGACAGCTCGTAAGCCGTGAGCTTCATTGGTGCCAGCGAATCGCCGTAATACTCTTTGTAGTAGAGCCGGATGTCGCAAGAGTCTGCAACGATTTTGCCGTTTACGAGGCTCTTGATGCTGTCCTTTTCAGGAAACTCGAATCCTTCGGGCAGATAGAACTGCGTCATGAAGTCGCTGCTGAGGTAAGCGCCCGTCTCCGGATCGCGCACCTTGCCGATGTAGCCGGTGTATGTTCTTGCCAAAACCGAGTCGGCGACGATTGAGCGTGTTTTTATCTCGAAGGTATCTGTGACTATATTCAGGCCGTCGCTGCCGTCAATGAGCGTACCACTGCCGATGTCGCCAGTGGTATCGTCGCATGACGTGAATATAAAAGTGGCAAGTGCTAAACCCGCCAAAAACTTTAGCTTCATATTCAAAATGTATTGATTTTGATTGTCAGCCCTACAGTTTCTCGTAGAATTCCTTGTAGGCCTCTGTGTAGTTTTCTCCAGGATATTTCAGGATAGGCAAGCCCTTGCTCTCAGCGTATGCCAGCAACTCCGGATTAGCGTTCTCCTCAGCCTCGATTACAGCATCGCTATTGTCGATAGCCAGTTTGCAGAACTCCATGAAGTCGAAGTCGTCCTTGTATGCGCTGAGACTGTCAACGGTGATGTCCTTAAACTCAAGACAGTTCTTGAAGTTGTTGCCGATGTCCTTTGATAAGCCGTCCTTGAAAATTGACGTTACGATTTTTGTGTCGTTGAATGTCGGTTCGTCGTTGTATGCAGCCTTGATGAAGAGCGGCACGATGTACGACATCCAGCCTTGGCAGTGGATTACTTCAGACGACCATCTGAGCTTCTTTACTGTTTCCAATACGCCACGTGCGAAGAAAATAGCTCTTTCGCCGTTGTCGTCGTATTCTTCGCCATTTTCATCCACAGCCATCTTGCGCTTCATGAAGTAGTCGTCGTTGTCGATGAAGTACACCTGAAGGCGTGTCTGCGGAATGGATGCTACCTTGATTATCAGTGGATGATCGGTATCGTCGATGACGAGATTCATTCCTGAAAGGCGTATTACCTCATGAAGTTGTCCTCTGCGCTCGTTGATATTGCCCCATTTGGGCATGAACGTGCGAATTTCGAAACCTTCTTCCTGCATTTTTGTCGGAAGGTCTCTACCCATGATTGAGAGTGCTGTTTCGGGTACATACGGAGCAATCTCCTGATTGATAAAAAGTACTTTCTTTGCCATGCTTTGATATTTAATATGTGCGAAAGTCGCGTTGTTTCGGGCCTCGTTGGCTCAAGCATACGTGCATGCACAAATGCAAAGTTACAAAAAAAATCTCAGAAAACGCTTGTTTTGTTCGTTTTACCCCGTTTATGGGTTTGTTTTTTTAATGTAATTCTTTCTTATTAAGAAATTATTGCACAATAAGTTGTGTTTTTAGAAGAAAGATAGTGCGTATTAAGAATATATCGGGTGGGGTACGGGTTTGGGAATAGTGTGCTGTATGATGATAAGTTGTCATTAGTGTCCCGTTAAAATCGGGACCAGTTAAATATTAATCAAATAACCCCGG
>ERZ1504442.410-NODE-410-length-10949-cov-3.586653_pt1 | contig 10949 bp, 5 predicted proteins | sample MGYA00574803_ERZ1504442 | MGnify/ENA primary metagenome ERZ1504442 (study PRJEB39906, sample SAMEA3182106) | gut metagenome | biome: human; feature: gut; material: Stool; isolation source: human stools | place: Canada | collected 2013-02-26 ...
TGCTTACCGCAGAGAAGACGGAGTATATGTGGTGCCTATCGGCTGCCTGAAAGATTAATTTCAGAATACAACCTCAAAACTTTTATATATGCCATCGCTACTGCCTTTGAGAAATCTTTAAACCACAGAAGCAATAATTCCAATTCTTTCCAATTTTGCAAACATTGGAAAGAATTGGAATGTATCTGTTTTCAGATTCCTAACTCTCTAACACATCAAATCCCCCAAGAGCTTTCGTGAGCCTCTTGGGGGAAAACTTGAATTTGTTATCCCTTTATATACCTATTATTAATATCTACTTTCTTAGTATTTGGGATTCTGTGTAAGGATATTGTTACTCTTATCACGCTCACCCTGAGGAATTGGCAAGAGGTAATCACGCTCATCGTCAAAATTGCGACCCTTCTGAACATTATACTTATTGGCATAAGCACGCATTACCTCACCAAAACGATGCTGGCGCATCAAGTCATCACGTCGCCATCCTTCCATAGCTAACTCTACACGACGCTCATGCCAGATTATTTTTCTAAGTTCATCCTTGTTGGTCGTTGTGATGTCTGGCAAAGTGCTGGAAGTGGTTGCTGGTACGTATGCCTGCATATCCTTACGTGGATCAAGAGGATTGGTTTCACGAGCACGTTTTCTTACCTTATTCAAATACTTTTGAGCCTCAACTGGTTTGTTCATTTCGTTGAGGGCCTCAGCATAGAGCAAGAGAACATCTGAATAACGAATCAGGCGAATATTGTAAGAAATCATCCATACATTCGTACCTTGTTTTTCTGCCCTAGGCACTGTCATTTTGTAGTCGTGGAAGCCAGTGGCACTCTGATGGTTATCCTGTGCTTGCTCATCGCCAACATAACGGTCACCTGTACGAGTGAACACGTAGGTTTGTCGTGGATCATCTACATCATAGGCTTTAAAAAGATCTGTAGTAGGAACATGAAATCCATAACCCTGATAACCAGGAACATCGCGAGAAGTAAAGAAATGAGGCACATTGGTACCTGTCGCAATCGACTTATCGTACACTTTATTAGGCAACTCGAAAATTGACTCAATGCTGTTTTCGTACTGAGGACGCCAATTCATACCATAGTCTGGCAGAAGATCGTAATCCTTATCCACCTCTACGATGTCACGAAGTACCTTCTCTGCATTATCAAAGTCACCACGGAACATATAAGTCTTAGCAAGCATGGTCTTGGCAAATCCACGAGTTACATGATATTGCTCGCTTGCTTCATATTCTCCCTTTGCAGGAAGGGTGGAAGCATCTGTCAAGTCAGAAATAATCTGAGCATAAACAGCATCTGCAGAAGCACGAGGAACCTTCAAAATTTCAGTAGGCTGCATGGGTGTTGTAATAAGAGGCACTCCTCCAAATGTAGTAACAAGACTATAATAACCAAATGCACGCAAAGCTTTTGCCTCCTTTTCATAACGGGCAAGCAAATCTTTATCACCTTGAGCTGTAGGAGCATTAGCGATTACATCATTACAACGATTGATGAGACGATAAAGGATTTCCCAGCGGCGTCCCACTTCTCCATTTGTGGTGTATACCGTGAAATTAGAAAGTTCCGTAACTTCTGCACGGTCGCCGTCGCTACTACCTTTGAGAGCATCATCAGTAGAACAGTCACCCACAAAATAGAAGTTCAGAGCATACTCATTCCAAGTATTACGTAACTGCAAATAAGCACCAGTAAGGGCCTCTTTTATATCACTTTGCTTCTTATAGAAATTTTCACTGGTTGTCTTGCCATAGTTGGGTTCATCAAGATCACAACTGCCTAAAGTTAATACTAAGGCAAGAGACATAAAACTTAACAATATTTTCTTCATAATAGTATGTCGTTTAAATGGTTTAGAACTGTAAATTAACACCAAACATGAAAGTTCGTGAAGAAGGATAACGTGTAGAATCATAACCCATGTTGAGAGGATTTGTAGCTCCCAAGTCTGGATCAAGCCCACTATAGCCTGTAATCGTAAACAAGTTTTGTGCAGATACATAGAAACGGCAACTTGTGATATAACGTAACTTAGCCATCAACTTAGAAGGCAAAGTATATCCTAACTGCAGATTCTGCAAACGAAGATAAGATCCATCCTCTACCATAAAAGAAGATACGCGATAATTGTTGTTGTCATTATTTGTTGTTATGCGTGGGAACTCAGCCTTATCACCTTCCTGTCTCCAAGCCTTGGTATAAGCATCAGCCAAAGCATTCTGATAACCTACTACAGCTAAAGTGCCTCGTGAAGCATTGTAGATATCATTTCCCAATGTTCCTTGGAATGCCATATTCAGGTCAAAGCCCTTGTATTCGAAACCCAAATTGAAGCCATAGATTACATCAGGATTAGGATCACCAATAAACTGACGGTCATCATCATTAAGAGCCCCAGACTCTGTGAGCTTAGCAAACTTGAAGTCACCAGGATGTGCATTAGGCTGGATCTTAGTTCCATCCTTATCCACATAGTTATCTATTTCTGCTTGATTCTGGAAGATACCCAGCTGCTTGAAACCATAGAAACGACCGATAGGACCTCCTTCATAAGTGCGACTTACTGCACCTGTAAGATATTCAGAAGACAGTTTAGTCACCTTTGTCTTATAGGTTGAAAAGTTAAGTCCAGCATGATAGTTGAAATCTCCTATGTGGTTATGATAATTAGCCACAAACTCAAAACCTGTATTCTTCAGGTCGCCAGCATTGAAGAAAGGACTATTAGGATAAGCGCCGAAAGAAGGAATAGGCATCTGAAGCAACATATCAGAAGTCTTCTTCACATAGAAGTCCATGCTCAAATCGAGAGAATTGCGCAAAATTGTGAGGTCAATACCAACGTTGGTCTGAGTACTTGTCTCCCACTTGATATCCTGATTACCTTGATAAGTAGGTACATATCCCTGACTGAAGCCAGAACCAAACCACCATTGAGCTTCCTTGTTAGTACCAATAAGGGTGAGAGGAGCTGTAGCATCAATACGCTGATTACCATTCTGTCCCCAACCTGCGCGCAACTTCAAGTTGTCAAATACCTTGCCAAGAGAAGAATCCTGGAAGAATTTCTCATTACTGATTCTCCATCCCAAAGACAATGATGGGAAATATCCCCAACGATTGTTCTTTGCGAAACGAGAAGAACCATCGGCACGGAAACTTACGGTAGCTAAGTATCGATTGTCATAAGAGTAATTAACACGTCCCAAATAAGAAAGCATAGAGGTTGTTGTCTTATCACCTGAAGTCTGGTCGCCAGAGGTCTGAGCGCTGAGTATACGATATATTTCTTCATTACCCAAAGCATTGCGCTTGAAAGCATTGATACCTTCTGAGCAATTTTTTTCATAAGTCATAGCAACCATAGCATCAAGATGATGCTTTCCAATAGTCTTATTATAGTTCAAACGCTGCTCTACTAAATAATTAAATGTGGTAGAAGTGTTATTTATCAACTCTGTCTGCGTATTGTACTTGCTCTCGCGATTACGCTCAAAGCTAAATTGCAAACGATATGAGAAATCCTTTGAGAAATTAATCTTAGCAAAGGCATTTCCAAACACATTGAATAAATCATTATGACGATCGTTCAACTTTAATATAGACACTGGGTTAGGGTCGAAAGACCACTCGGTAGGAGCCCATTTGTTATATTCATAGTTCTCAGAAGATGGATCCACCAATGGATTGATAACAGGTGTAAATGGGTCGGCCTTCTGAATAAATTCGAAAGAAGGTAATGCACTGGTATCTCTCTTGCGCATGCTTGCGATATTGATAGTACCTCCCAATGTTACATATTTATTGAGATCGTACTCCTGATTCAAACGAGCATTCAGACGACGGAAACCAGTCTCGATAATAGTTCCTTCTTCGTTGACGAATCCTAAACTTAGTGCTGTACGTGACTTTTCATTACCTGTGCGAACGCTCAGATTGTAGTTTTGATTGAACGCATTACGGGTACACTCTTTCCACCAGTCAGTACTATAACCTTTTTTATACTGATTAGTAAACTTCACTTTATCAAAGGTAGAATTATCACCATATGCCGTCGTGATAAAATCGTAGTACTGGTCACTATTCATCATATCGAGGGCCTTATAGCTACTTCTCACACCCACAGAGGCGTCAAGGGTCACTACTGTCTGCCCCTTGATACCACTCTTGGTTGTTACCAAGATAACACCATTAGAGCCACGAGAGCCATAGATAGCACAAGCAGATGCGTCTTTCAACACCTCCATACGCTCAATATCTGCAGGATTCAGATTGCTGATATTATCCATAAACTGACCATCCACAACATAAAGGGGATTGTTATCATTAACCGTACCCAAACCGCGTACACGAACCACAGCGTCAGAACCTGGCTGACCACTACTTGTACTTACGAATACACCAGCTGCCTTACCAGCCAAGAGGTTAGAAACGTTGGAGGTGGCATAATTCTTTATATCCTTCTCACTTATAGAAGACAAAGCTCCAGTAAGGTCACTCTTTCGCTGTGTACCATAACCTACGACAACAATCTCGTTTAAGGTGTTATCTGTATCCAAACGGATATCATAATTACCATCCTTAAGTGTCTTCATCGTTGCGGAAGTATATCCTACATACGATACATTAATCTGATTTGATTTTACCTTGAGACGATATTTTCCGTCCAAGTCTGTCACGGTACCATTATGGGTTCCACTTTCTACTACAGTCACACCAATGAGTGGCTCTCCTGTATTTCGATCATAAACCGTACCGGTAATTGTTTTTTCTTGCTGCGCAAAGGCAGAAGAAGAAACTGCCATAGCAATTAATACTGACAAAAAATGCTTCTTCATAGATTTACGTTTTTAATTATATGAAATGATTTGATTATTAGCTATAACTTTTCCGTTTTTTATTTTAATACGCGTCTTAGTTGGTAGCTCATAAATAACCCGCGCGGACTTAGCTGGTATACTTATTTTCTGACCACTATGCATATTTCTTGCTACATATTCTTTAGCTACAATATCGTAAAGGGCAAAACTCTTACGGGATGAAACGGAAGTAACCAGTTGAGCATTTTCATATGGATTGTAATACAAATAAGCTGGATAGTTTCGCTGACTATAAAAGTCTGTAGCATTACAATCCAATCGCAATATTCCTTGAACATCAGTCGTATCAACAATAGCCCCCAAGATACCCACAGGAGATGTGCTGTAAACACTCAACATAGAGGTTGTTGGATTACCAGCAATCCACTTTGGTCCATCACCAATAGCTACAGGATTTACGCCTATAAGCGAGTACTTTCCATAGTCATCAGCCTTGCGCAAACCTTCATATGCAATATTGTTTTCTGTTAAATTACGATACTCAGGAGCCCATTGATGTTTAGCATCGATGTTTTGTGGAAAAAACAATCGGCATGCACTAGCGTTATTGAGCATCCATTTCCCAATAGCTGCAGCATACTCTGGAGCGTATTTCACCATCGGAACAAAAGGCCATGCGGGCTTGATGCTATTCATTAAAAAAGCATATCCGCCACCATCCGTAATGCTTCCTTGTAAGCCACTTACATCATAATCGCCCCATTTTCCTACGATAATTCCCCAACCTGTACGCCCAGTAGGACTCTGACATCCGTCGAACACCCAGTCAAGGAGTTTGTGCACATCATACTTTTTACCCTCTGTGGCATTCAGATAGGCTGCTGTGTAACATCCTAAAGGAAGCAATGCTTCATAAAAACGACTTTCTTTCTGTGAGAGCAATGCCTCAATTGCACTCTTAGCATGTTGCAAATATCGTTTATCCCCAAATTTCTTATAGGCACATAGCAACACATAAGCATGTCCACCTGCAGCATCTTGCTGATATGGGATATGACTACGACCTCCTCTCATCTTTCCATAGTCGAAATAGGAATAATCGTAATTACCAGCCAACACTGAGTCGGCCTTAGTAAATTGTTCTGCTATACTACGCAGAATCTTTTCTGAGCCATCAACATGAGGAAAAACATCGCTAACCGCATAATACAACGCATTGGGCAACACATCATACCACCAATCACGGCTATAACCGCCTCCTAAATCAGCTACTCGTGGATTTGTATTATTCATCACTATATTCCAACCATTAGCACAATTATAATAGTTCTGCACCATCTTCACATAATTGTAACCATTTTGATTGGTCTTATCGATACCAACCAAACCTGCACCTAATATTGCAGCTAAAGAATTGAGTGATTCGTGAAACTCACCGCCGTTATGGAGAGGACCTTGTCTCACATCACCAAGTGCAGTGTAAAGGCCAAAAGTCTCCTGGTCTATGTTACGACGTGCATTATCTTTCCAAATCAGAGGTCCCAATTCGCCTTTATTATTCCAATCAAAGACATAGGCATCAAACGATTTAGCCTTTTCTCGCCAGTTAATCATTTCGTAAGTTTCTGGCATATCAGGCATAGATACTATACGATTTATATTCACTTGCTTCACCGCATTGCGACTATTTTGGGCAGCAACTGGTGTTGTAAAAAACAAGGTTGACAAGATGACACTAATCATCATTTTATTTTTCTTCATAATCATTTTGTTTAGCTAATAGATTTGATTGTTTTGTTATATTATTGGATAGAGGATAGGCTAAGATCTGCAACGCTGACACTATTACTAAAGCATACTTCAGAGCAAAATCTTCAGAGATACAGTAAGCTAATGCAATAAAAAGTAACAAACCAGAGGCTCGACCTATAAACAAACCAACCTCGTGACTCATGATATAGGTATACTCATTTCTGTTTTCCAGTTTTGCTACGACATCTATTGTACGCATCATAACAGGGAAATAAGCAAGATCGAACAATGGTTGAAATATGACTTTACAGAGTACAAACATGATGACACCTACTGCAGAAAACAAGATTCCATTGGCCAATGTTCCGATAAAAAACACCCATACACTACCAAAGAATATCCACTTACGATCTTGTGGACGAGCTATACGACCTAACACATATACCATAATGGCTGTTATCGCACCACTGATACCTTGAATGAGGCCGAGGGCCCCTTCATCGCCAACAAACTTCATTACTAAAATAGCTGGAGCTGTAACTAAAAATCCTTGTACCATACCTTTCAAACTGGCTAAAAGTAACATTTTGCGCCAAAGTACATGAAAGTGTATATGCAAGAACTTTATCTCCTTAGGCATCACAAACTGTCCTTTCCACAAAACAGCACATGCCAATAATGTCAGAAAAAACACACCTATTGTCACAACTTTATAACTCATGCTTACATCAAACAAGAAGCCAAAAATCTCGACTCCACTCATCCCTCCTATAAATGCACCGATAATCAAAGGCACAGTGATGGATGCTACAGAAAAGAAAAATGATTCTAAACCAAAATAATAATTTCGATTTTCATCATTGGTGTTATACAGAGCTAAAAGATACCTATTTGTCCAGAAAAAACCGGATGCTGCTCCCAGGCTAAATCCTGCCAGCCCTAAACCGACGAGCCCCAATCCTTGTATATTCATCATTCCTGCCAAAGAGACACCACTCACCAAGATACCAGCCGAATAAAGTGTCTTTACGTTTAAGAATTTCAAAAAGAAGCCATTGACCATAGATGTAAATACTACACCTACATACATGGCAAGCTGATAATAGGCCACCATAGCAGGATCATTGGTATCTCTCATGACATAAGCACCTGCAAAGATTTCTACTACTGGAAGCACGAAACCATAAATCATGTTCGTCAGTAGAAGTACCTTCATATTGTGTTCATGCGACTTGAAGAAACGAATTTCGTTCAATATTCCTTTCATTTATTTAGGATTTAAGCTATTCAACACTTCTTTAATTGACAAATCAGCGAGACATATTACTTCATCGCTCGCACCATAGTAAAGGTGAATAGTATCACCATCTACTATCTGACCATTACTAAATACTACATTCCCAAAGAAGCCTGTCTGCTCATAAGTTGCAATAGGCTCCATGATAGGCTGCTCTGAGCGAGCAAGGACACGAGTAGGGTCGTTTATATCGAGAAGCAGGGCACCTAAACAATATCTATTTTCGGCAGTAGCTCCGTGATATATCTCAAGCCACCCCTCACTCGTCTTGATTGGAGGTGCTCCAGCACCTAAACGAGCGCTATCAAAATGGCCGTCACGAGTAGTTGCTATACATACATGGTTACCCCAATGTACGCGATCGGGTGACTCTGCTATCCACATATAATTGCCACCCAATTCAGGACTACTTGGGCGATGGAAAGCATAATATTTATCACCTATTTTCTCCTCAAACAAAGCACAATCCTTGTTATGGGGCGGAAATATCATACCATGATGTTGGAAATTTTTGAAATCTTGCGTTTCGAGCATACCTACACCTACTGCTACTGGTGACACTTCTGTAAAAGTCAGAAAATATCCGTCTTTCATCGTTGCCACGCGACAATCTTCGATACCAAACGACTCTGAAGGACGACTACCAAAAATAGGAGGATAAGCTACATCTTCATGAAAATGTACTCCGTCTTCACTAAATACCAAGCGAAGATAAGAAAGTGTTGTCAGATAATTCTTACCTCTATATTTGATAACTCGGGGATCTGAAGCATCCAAGTCGGGGTCGTTCTTATCAAATTCTAAGACTTTAAATCCTTCCTCAGTATAAATAGGGAAGGATATTTTCCCATCTATCTGCTTCGGACGCTCAGCTACACGTATAACAAGACCTACACGGCCATCCATCATAAATACTCCAGGATTTAGTAAACATGCAATTTCCATACCTTCAATGGCAGGTACAAAATCACATGGCTTCAAAATCGGATTCAGGTTGTTTCTTTTAGTTATGTCCATTGTTTTATATTTAAAAAAAGTTTCAATTGCACTGCAAATTTATATTCTTTGTTGAAAATGGCAGTATATTGCCTTTGCAAAGTTGTATACAGGAATACCACTGAAACATTTTAACCCATATAGATATATTTTGAACGTATATATACATAATAGACGAGAATATTCGGCTTTTCTTGCATTTTATTCACTATTTATTCTTAACTTTGCATCATCAACAACAATCAAGACATGAAAAGGATTATAAATGTATATACTATTTCCGTTGTGTTATTAATTATAAGCGCTATCGGAATATGCCAAAACCATAAGATAGAGTCTATACATATAGACAACAACAATGGTATGAGCAATAGTTCTGTCAACGTTATTTTCCAAGACTCTCAAGGCATTATGTGGTTTGGAACATGGGATGGCCTCAACAGATATGATGGTCATAAGTTCGAACAATATCTGTCAAAGACCAAAGAATCTACAACTCTCCCCCATCCAGTCATTAGAGACATACAGGAGGAGGACAGTCTACACCTATGGATAACAACAGACGGTGGCATTAGCCGTTTCAACAAAGCAAACGGTGAATCTACTCGTTTTCTATTAGACAGCCCTGTACAACTACATTATGGCGAAAAAGCTTTTAAATGCACTATTGACAGAAAAGGGCATATTGTTGCAAACTATAATACAGGAAAAATATATTTGTATTCAAAGGCATCCCATAGTTTTATGCCCTTACATGTCCCCTATATTCCCAAAGGAGACATAGAATTTCTCAGTTTTGACGCTAATAACAGACTTTGGGTAGCCAACAACAAGCAACTTACTTGTTACAAACTGGAAGGGAATAGTCTAAAAGTAATAAAGACCCATACCATACCACCACACACCATTTCACTACTACGTGGAGGAAAAGGCCATATCTTTGTTCAGACAAAAGAAAAACTACTCCACATAAACAACCAAGGAGAGCTACAAAACACCCAATTAAACTTTAATGAGAAAATACTTTGCATCAGTAAGTCACAGCAAACGATATATATAGGTACAGATCATGGTTGTTATATTTTGGAGAAGGGAAAATGTTCCCCTCTTCTTAAAGGATGTGCCGTATTTTCCATATACAAAGGCACACAGAATATTCTATGGACAGGAACTGACGGAAAGGGTATCTATCAATTCTTCGAAAGTTCACGTTTTATCCACTCTCCCAAGCTTACCAATATAGAATCTCCTATTCGTGCAATACTCCAAGAAGATAAGACGGTATGGATAGGAAGTAAAGGAAATGGTTTGTCACGTTATCAAATGGTAAACGAAGACAGCATGGTGAACACCCACAATTACGACTTAGGACCAGGAAGAAGCTACAATGCCGTTTTTTCTCTCTGTAAAGGAATTGATGGCAAACTTTTTATCGGTACAGACGGAAATGGACTGCCATTCATTGAAAATAGAAAATTGCAAAAAATGATTTTCAAAAACCCAAAAGACGAAAAGGCCGTTTATTCTGTCTACTCCATACTTCAAGAAAACGATAGCACTCTATACGTAGGAACAAGTGGTAATGGTTTACTCAAACTTACCATCAAAGATAACCTGGTTCTACGCATCAACAAATATGGTTTGTCACAAGGTAGAAACTCTCTTGAGAGCAACATTGTATATAGCCTTGTAAACGATGGTCGTTATCTTTGGATAGGCACTCGAGGAGGAGGCCTGAGCCGTCTCAATAAGGTAAATGGAAAAATAAACACCTATCGTAACAATTCACACGAAAACAATTCTCCAATCTGTGATGACATCATCACCCTACTGAAAGATCACAAGGGACGACTATGGATTGGAACAACCCAAGGACTAAACTACATAGAGGCCAACAACGACCATGTCGTTTTTAAACGACTCAAACCAAGCGTCCATTTAGACAATGCTAACATACATGGTATCGAAGAAGATATATTTCACAACATTTGGATTAGTACAAGCAATGGCATTATACACCTGAACCCAGAAACCCAAAATGCTATCAACTTTTATTATCGA
>ERZ1504442.453-NODE-453-length-10252-cov-4.703050_pt1 | contig 10252 bp, 9 predicted proteins | sample MGYA00574803_ERZ1504442 | MGnify/ENA primary metagenome ERZ1504442 (study PRJEB39906, sample SAMEA3182106) | gut metagenome | biome: human; feature: gut; material: Stool; isolation source: human stools | place: Canada | collected 2013-02-26 ...
AATAGCACGATGAAAACATTCCGGTTCACATCGTGCTATCATTACATTTGTTTAGAAAAGTTCCTCGCCCTGCGCTGCAGCCTTGTGCGTGAGGATATGTACTTTTCCACGCAGAAGTTCGACCTCGTAACGCAACTGCTCGTTTTCATGGAGAAGCCGTTGGATATAACCGTTCTTTTCCGCAATCAACCTATCCATCCTGCGTGTGCTTTCGGCACCTGCGGTTTTCTCAGGAGTTTGTGTTTGAATGATTCCGTATTCTACCAGCACTTCGCGAATATGAGGTTTGGCAAAAACGGAACGGGACAGACCGGTTACGCTTATCAGATCCTTGATTTTGATATTGTAGCCTTGGGACTCCAAGACAAGAATTGCTTGTGTTACCATTTCTACGGTGTCCTTGCGAGTTTTCTCCTGCCGCTGGACGAGGGATTTAGGTATTGTTCGCTTCATTTCTCTGCACATCCGTTTCAATTGATTTTAGTATGGATTCAAACAGGCCCGCATTTCTTTTCGCATTTTCACAAATGATTGGAAATGCCGAAAAACGTACTTGTTTTTCACGCCAAAGAGATATCTGTTCGCGATAGTATTCTGTTTGTTCTGTATCGGCCACAAATGCCTTACATTCAAGGCAATTCCACATATCACTTTTGCAAGTTGTAATATCGCTGCATATACCCCCACGGACGCGATGGGCTCTGAGGTTTTTCATCAGCCGCTGTTCCACTTGCTCATCCATATTAAGGATTCGTCCGCCAAATAGCACATACCGTTTATCCGATTCTTGCCGTTCAGCTAATACATAATTCTGCTTTTCACGGATCGTTTCTGGCATAAGATTCAAATGCGCATAGGCGTTAAAGATCATGGCATCTCCGTGATGGCCTGTCATCTCAGCTATCTGGGCAGCGGTGAAACCGGCTGCCAAACGATCTGTGATGCCGTTATGGCGAAACTGGTGCGTTGTCACCACATAGACATTTCCCGTTTCATCCGAAATGTTGTAACGACGGCATATCTTTCGAAAATGGTCGTTGACAGTAAATATTGATGCCACAAAGCAGAGCTTGGTAGAATATGTGGGTTTTCCTTTACGGCAATAACTCTGTCGGTATGAAAACAGCATTCCTTTTTTATCTTCTGGCAGAAACTCCTGGATCTGACGCGCCGTTTCCTGCTGCTCTTTTATTAGTCCTATAAGGTATCCAGCAATTCCTTTGTCCTCCAGGTGAATACTTCGTATGGCTGGTTGCTGCCAACCCCCATTCTGCTTCCATGTGGGAATAAACAAAACATACTGTCCGTTAAACCTTTTTAGACAATCTATCTTCATGCCAAGGATTTCTCCGATACGCGAAGGTATTAGCCTTAGCAACCAATAGACGCACCGAAGATAGAGCGCGATCTCATCGTTCTTAAATGCAGTATCTAATTGAATCGCAATTGATTCTGGAATATACTTTGCATCGTACCTGCGTTGGTGGCGATAAGGGGATACAGAAAATGGATTCTTACTCCTTGCACCATCAATATCATTCATCGTTTCAAAAAATATGCTCAATGATGACCAGATCCCAATGCGGGTCGCTTCTGCAAACTCCGTTTTCTCAAGGTAATGATAGAAGTCGGCCACGGCAAATTCATCGCAACCGCTCAACGGCAAGGTGCCTTTATCAAGTGACCAGAAATCAAAAAATCGGATGAGATCCATCACATACGACTTGACGGTAGATATCTTTTTCCCTCGTATGAGGCTGATGGCGGCAAAGCTCTTTACTGTTTCTCTGTGTAGTGCCGGAATCCTGTCAAAGTACAATGTGAACATACAACTTCTTTCTGCTGGACTGCGGCGCAAATTACTGCACACCCACTTGTTTTCGTGAAAGTGTATATTGGAGCCAAGTTGTTCGACAAAGCAGATATATTCTTTTAACTTTGCTGCACTATAGTTTTCAGCAATGACAGCACTGCTCATATACAACCTTCTTTCTCAATCATATTTACGACGCTTTGGTAGGACTCCAACAGGCGGTATTCTTGTTTGTACTCCAGGTATTCTGAATAATCCGTAATGCTCTCCGACTTATATACCTCTGCCAGCCGGTCTAAAAGTTTCTCCTGTTCCTGTAGAAGACCTTTCCAATATGGAAGATACTGTTTTCCAGTGCATAAGTTGCGGCAATTCACACAATTATAAAGGCTGCATCGGTCCGCGCACGGCCCATCTGCCACCTTCCGAACACAAAATCCAAGTTCCACACGTCGTTGACCAAGGCAAAAATCCGTGTACAGGAGCCTACGTTCTTCTTGCGTATAATTTTCAAGCTGTTCGCCGGTCATGATTAACTCAAACTTGCTTCTGAAAAATTCAGTATTTAGCTCCGCCAGTTTTTTCTTACGAACTTCAGCATAATATTTCGCCGCCGTGTCGCTGCATAAGTGCCCCAGCCAATAAGCTAATTCAACAGTAGTCGCTCCGTTTTCAATTAACCTAACAGCCAGGGTTTTACGGAATTGTTTAATGGTGAAGTGCCAGAGTTCTCCATTTTCGTCGCATATATCATACTTTCTGATAATCCCACGGATGCATTTGACAAATGGTTGAGAGTCAATAACTGCTCTCTCATACCCATACCTTCTGCTTCGGAAAATATACGATGTCCCCGCTATTTTTCTTTCCTCAGCATCCTCAATGATATGTTGGGAAAGCCTTCCAGCTATATCTTTGGGTATCATGATCCTGTGGTAGTCCCCAGCTCCGCGTCGATGTCTTGCACTTAGTGTTTTATGCGGAATATATTTCAGTTGGCAGACATTAGGGTATCGAGATTCTTCAATGCAGTCTTCTTCAAGAAGGTACACTTCTTTCAATCTCAGTCCTGTATTCATGAATAAATCGTATAGCAGCCTGTATTGACAGGGCATTTCTTCTCGATGCAAGTCCAATTGCTCCACCACTTCTTCCGGAATGATTTCGGTAGGTGTGTTAAACTGGCGAAGATTGTGAAATGTAACAATATCAAACGGATTGGTGCGCGGCCTTGGCGCTCTAATTTGTGTGTCCCGTTCAGTGCTCATGAGGTAACACATGATCCGTTTTAGACCGTTTACGGATTTTGCAATGTAATATTGAGACAATGGTTCTCCATCATTTTTCCGCATTGCTTCAAGGGCTAAAACCAGTGTCCTGATGTGACCTTCCGTTATATCCGCAAAATATATGACCTCCGGCGCAATATCTGCAAGTGTGTTGATTGCCAGCTTACACGCATCAAAAAGAGGCACATAAACTTTCCCTCTTTGTTCAAATAGATAACAGAAATAATATTTCACCTCAGACCGCAGAGAAGGCCGTTTGATGGCTGTGAAATCAAGCCGTTTGAGCCGTAATACATTCCCATACGGCTCATATAACTTCCAAACATCACGGTAAGGTGTCACTTCTGTAGAATTACCTGCAACGAAAAGTTTCCGTTGGATAATACGTTCCTGCTCCACAGCCTTAAGAAGCATTTCCTTGAATGCTGGATCATATAGCGACAGAGAAGACATTTCGTAATGGAACATTGAAAGCAACAATGCACTATGGGATATCTGTTCTCGCTTCTGGGTAATGGCAGAGGCCATCCTCTGCAAATATGTTTCCAGTAAGCGTATGTCTTTAAGCATATACTCTATCGTAGCAACAACCCCTGCACATCTGGATATTTTTGACAAACTGTGTCCCGTAAGCATGGCCTCTCTTGCGGCTTCGCATTGTTCAGCAGTGAGCGGCTTTGCTTTACTCATTTTCCTCACCACCCCTATGCAGCTTTTCCATGACTGACTTTGCTATGATGGGATTATTATGATTCCTGTAATGATCGATAGATGAAAAGCTCCTCCAGCCGAGGCTTTCCATGATAATGCCATCGGTAATATTGTCTTCTGGATGGAGGGACTGATGTTCAAGAAATTCCATAACTTTTGTGCTGCGCCCATTGTGGGTTCGTATTTTCGCCGCATCGAGCCCGGCACGAGTGGCACACCGCTTTAATATCTTTAGGTAATTATGATAAGACATAGGCAGGCCTTGTCTTTTTCCGGAGTTCAGATTTATAAATAAATACTGACTGAGTTTGCCGCTCTCACTCTCGGCATCCGCCCTTTCAGTCTGGATGTACTTGTCTATAACCTCGCAGGTTTTCTTGGGGAGGGCAACAAGCCTGAGTTTATTTTCTCCATTTCTGGCATTAGCTCGTCCCTTTGACCTTGTTGGCTGTACAAGCTGTTCTATGGCATCATAACTGTCAAGCGTAACGCTAAGAACCTCATCGATTCGAAATCCCTCGAAGGTGAGGCGCAACACCGCTTCATCCCGCAGAGTATTGAAGTTTCTACATAGCAACTCTTTTGTTGCTTTGTCGTACCATTTGGTGTAATCACGACTGGACTTAAGCCTGGCAGCATATCCGTCAATCAAATATCTATACTCCCGTGAATAGATTTGTCCATACAGAAAAGAGCAATTCGCCTGTACGGATTTTTTCTTCCAAAGCATCTCTGTCTGTCGCATATCATCCAGCCAGCCATAAAAACCCGTGATGACTGTGACATACTTTGTTAATGTTGAATATCCCACCGATGACTGTAGTGATAGTACTTTTTCGTCCGCCAAGTTACCAAATACGAGTTCATGTAAGAACTCTCGCACATGGTGATTTGTCGCATTTTCGTATGTGACCTTTCTTGAATCCAACCAGTTCAAAAACGCTACAAGCTTCTTTGCATATTCCTTTCCAGTGCTCGTCTTTCGTATGCTTTTCAGTTCGAGCCATTGGTTGCCAGGGAAAAACGGCATATAATTTTTCGTAATCATATACCGTGTATAATTGGTACTGGCATCCGTCTCGAAACGAAAAACAACTACACGAAATGTTTTTTCTTCCCGCATTATTTTCCTCCTGTTACAATTCACTTGGACTAATCGCCCAAATGCATTATAAAGGTTTCTCTCACAAAACACGATACAGGAGGGACACTCTTACCAGTGTCCCTCCTCTGCATTGTCAATCGTGTGAATCTGTATCGTGTGCACGAGGTTCAGAAAAGCCCGTGCCGTATCTTGCGGACATGGTAGGGGCTACCTTGTGCGGACCGGTATATCGACTGTCAATGCCATGGTTTTCGTACACGAGAGGCTGGTGTCCATGCTCCTGCGCCCGCAGGGTACCAGACACATTTTCACTGCACTCCATCACGCTGCCGCCCTGGTCGTTAAGGCACAGCACGGACGGCACCATGTTTGTTCCGCTTTCCGCCGCTTTCAGCGTAGGAGAACATTCCTCCTGATATCCGATACCACCGGCCTTGCAGCCTTGGCCTGCGGAGAAGGCAGCGGTCAACACACAGGGGTAGCCCTGTCCCGCCTGCCCACCTCCGGCAGTCAATGCCGTGTGCCGTTCCGGAGTCAGAAAGCAATCGCCGTTACCTTTGGTCACAACTCCTTCCGCCACGAAGGTCTGCTGCTTCATCCCCGGCTGCGCACCCAGCGCGCCTGCCACATTATGCAGGTCACGAACCTCATCCCGCTGATTGGCGGCGAAAGCCATGACACCATTCCTGCCGGTTGACATTCCACAGTTGACTCCGAGCGTAGCCGCTACATCACCGGTCAGGTCACCGTTGTAGCCGTCAAAACCCTCAACGGCTTCATCCGGCTGCGTCACAAAGGTCTGCATCTGCATATTGTTGGTCGCCATCAAAGCACCAGACACACCGTGTAGGTCGATGCCCTCGTCCCGCTGGTTGACATGAAATGCCTTCAGGTCGGTAGGTTGGCCGTCCGGCTTCATGAGCCCCGCTTGGATCTTCAGCGCACGCGCCAGCTTCTTCGGCAACTCTTTGCCGCGCTCAAAGGCGCGGCGCAGGATGCCTATACAGGCAGTTTTCGACAGATAATACTTTAGAGCTGGGTACACCTCCAGTATGCTGGACAGCGATGCCCGGATCGGCTTTCGTGGCGCGACTCCGGTGTTGAGAGGGCGCTTATTATGACGATATGGGGAACGCAATTCCCAATGGCGCTGCCCGAAAAGGTCGACATGACCAGATCTCAGATCCAAATAAAAATACGGGATCGAGACCAGTTCGGAATCTTGCTTTTGGGGTCTGCGCTTTTGCGGCTCATTTGCCTTTTCGAACGCTCCCGTGTCGAGCATCGTCAGCTGTCCATTCAAATCGCAGCGATACATTTAAGTAACCTCCCTCCCACAGTTTTCCTCCTCGCCAAACACATCAAATAAGAGCTGCGGTGCAAGAAGCCCAGCGAAGTCAGCAAGGAGAAAAATGCGTTTTCGACGCTGCGCGACGCCCCAATACTGCGCGTCCAAGCAGCGCCATGCTAAAGAAAAATCTTCCCCCGCTCGGAGTTCGCCCGCATCAGGCCATGAACCGGGATATGGGCTTGGGACGACCTCATCGGGAAAAGAGATCCGCACGATCTCCTCCAGCACGATCCTAAAATCCTCATACTTCGGAGTTCCACTCGAAAAGGCGCCTGGCACATTCTCCCAACACATCCAGCGTGGACGGATATCGACACCGAAACGGCCTCGCTTCTGATCGGCTGCCCTCATCTCCCGCACGATCCGCATCTGCTCCATAAAAAGGCCGGAACGCGCCCCCGCAAGACCTGCCCTTGCGCCAGCAACGGACAGATCCTGACACGGGCTGCCTCCGCAGATGATGTCCACCGGCGGCAGTTCCGCACCTTTCAGCTTTGTGATGTCGCCTACATGGGTCATGCTGGGGAAACGCAGCTTTGTGACCGCGATGGGAAAGGCTTCGATCTCCGAAGCCCATACTGTCGTGATCCCTTTGCGAACAGCCGCCAGGGGGAAGCCACCAATGCCATCAAATAAGCTGCCCATTGTCAATCCTCTCATCGGGCCACCGCCTGTACGACCGTGCGCGTGGTGTTGACGGCGGCCTGCGCGGTATAGACAGCACTCATGAGGTTTGCCTTGGTGGAGGTATCCAGTCCAAAGGCTCCCGCGATACGGGGGATCTCGCCGGCGGAGAGCATGAGTCCAAGCCCTAACAGGGCATGATCCTTGAACACCATAAGTCCGGCGACAAGGATCGTCGCCTGCAAGAACGCCGACAGGCATAAGCCGATGATCTGCTTGCACCATTGGATAAAGCCGTCTGTATATCCGCGAGGGACGCTGAACATATAGAGGCTTCCCACGGCGATCTGGATGAGCAGGATGCCGCCGCGCTTTAGATTGGCGAAGAAGACCTTGACGACGGCATAAGCCATGAGGATAAGGCAGAACAGGATCATGATCCCGCTGGTGATGCTGCCGAAGCCCAGCAGCGGCCCTGCCGTCAGATCGGATATTGATTCCACGGCGTTGAACTCCTGCATGACCTCTCCGGCCACATCCCCGATGGATGTCCCATAGCCGGTGAGTGCTGCGGTGAAGGTCCCCTGCAGCGAAACGCACAGCTCATAAAGCCGGACCGGAACAACGGTGAAGAGGCTGACAGCCATAAAGCCCTTGATGGCATTGAGGGCGGTTTCGCGGATGTTGCCGCGGCCGCTGGAATACTCCACACCGGTTTCAAAGCAGGCCACCACCAGCCCTGTGCCGTAGAGTGCCCATGCCAAATAGGAGAAGAACAGCGCGATGCTCTGCACCCAATCCATGGTGAAGAGCTCCGCGCCCATGTTTCCCATTTCCGAAAAGAAGTTGCCGAGAAAGCCTACGATCTGACTGTAGAACCAGTCCACGATCTGGCCTAACACCTTGGAGGCAACAAAATCCCAAATGAACATTGATCGGTTTCACCTCACTTCCGGGTGAGGCCGCACCAGCTGCTTTGGGATATGGCAAAGGCCGTACAGCTGGTACGGCCTTCAAATCACGCTTTTGTTACATTGTCTGCTCCCACGCCCGGTCAGCGGACTGGCTCATATCCTGAAATACCTCCAGATAGTCCACCACCGCGCCGGACAGCACCTCATAGTCCTGCCGGGTGGGATGATACACATACCAGCTCACCTTTCCATAGTCATCCCAAATGTGCGGCTCCACGCCGTTTCGGAAATTGGGATTTGAGGTCATCTTTGTCCCCAGCAGATCCGAGAAGCGCAGGCGCAGGGTATCCACCTGTCCTTCGCTGCGGTTGAGGATCGTCAGCTGCAGGGCATTGTACTGATTGGCGACGATTCCAGTGACAAATTGGATCTTTGCCCGATTCATATCGCTCAGACGCACATAGCAGGCTCTGCCCACATAAGTGGCGTCGGGGTACCGCTCTCCAACGATCTTCCGAAGCTCCTGTTCGTAAAAAGTCATTGTCTGCACCTCAAATCCCGATGATCTGCCAGATGTACAGCGGTGCTGTCAGCGTGAACACGAGGCACGCGAACAGGATGGCGGGCGCCGTCCACTCGAACTGGCCGCTTTTTCTGAAGTCGAAATAGGCCGTCCCCAACTTGGCGAAGAAGAATACCGCCAAGATCAGGTCGATGGCGGGAAAGACTACATTGTTCACCACGGTCTTGATCTGACCGGATGCCGTCTGCCATGTGCTTTCCACCGCACCGGCCACATCGCCTGTGCCTGCGGCAAAGGCCGTGGTTCCCATCACGCAGACCAACAGCAGGGACAGCACCAGCGCCGCACAAAGGCGATTGCGTTTTGTGTTGTTCATAGATCCCTCCGTTTCTATCGTTGTTTTGCGGGAGCAATATGCCACTCCTCCCAGAGATTCCCCCGGATGGTGACGCGATCCGTCAGGTTCATGGAGAGCATTCCTGCCGGCGTCCAGCAATCCAGAAGCCATGTGTAGGGCGTATAGCTGCCGTCCGGATACCAGATGGGCGTGAAGTGGGTACGGCGGTTGTAGGTGCTGTAGGGGTTGGCTTTGAATTGGAAGGTCGTGCTTCGCCCGGAGATTTCTGCCTCCAGCAGCCGCCAATAGCTCTCATAGCCAAACTCCGGGAAATAGGTCACAGCGTTCTGGGCTGCCGTCACCGCCGCACTCTGATTTGTGGTGACTTTTGCGGTCACCTTCTCCTGAACGCCATAGCCGCTTTTCAGCGTGGATGTGGTCGCCGTGGGGCTCTTCTCATCCGGCGTGATGCGCATGGATGCAGTCAGGCTTGCGGAGTAGCCGTTGTAGTCAAACTCCCACCAGCCATGGTCCTCCCACCAGCCGTTGTCCACCCAATGGTACCAGCGGTCCCTGTGGGTCTTGCCGTCCGCATCCGTCCAGCGGTCTGTGTGCCAGCATTTCTGCCAGTTTTCTACCCACTCCCAATTCTCCTGCCACCACGGTGACCAGATGCCCCAGGACGCCGAGGTCACCTGCTCCTTTTCGGGAACAGACACCGGCCTGAAGCCGTTGTTGCGGTCATCCGCCAGCGGGTTGGGCGGGTCATTGCCGTCCAGATCCACGATATTGCAGGTGATGGTACCCTGCGCCGAGCCGCCGCCGTACACGCTGACGGAAATCGTTATGACGCAGGGTTCCGCGGGAGTTCGCCAGCGCACCCATGCCAGCTGGCTGTCGCCGTCCGGGTAGTAGACATTACTGACAGTGTAAGTCCTGCCCTGAATGTTAAAGCGTACCGATACGGGGTTGTCCGGGTCGGACTGTCCGCCGCGCACCTCCACGGAGGTGATGACTTCTGTGTTGACGCGGTATTCGTAGTCATATTCGCCGGGTTCCGGCGGCGTTGTCACCTCGTTGAAGCGGACGATGCCGATGCCAAGAGATGAGATGATGTCGCCGTTGGACGCCTTATCCGTGCGGCTGCCGGACCATGCGGCGTAGCCGAGATCCGCTTCCTCCAGAAAAATCGCCAGCGGCAGATTTTTGTGGGTAAGAGAGCCGAGCTTCACTCGAAGGTCGCCGTTGACGATCTGGTCATACAGAGCCGCTTCCGTAGCGGTCATGGCAAACTGCTGACCGTTATAGCAGAGATAGGCCAGCGGCTCTACTACCAGCTTGTAGTCTCCGCCAATGAGCGTATCGAAGTCCATTCCTGCGTATCCAGCAATGGAACGGATAACCTGTTCATCGGTAAAATAGCTTCGGATGGCAGCAATACTGGCTTTGCTGCTGCTCGTAGAGATGATCTTGGGCAGACTCTGACTTGGGTTTCGATAGGAATATCCGCTGACCGATACGGACAATCCTCGTCCCGCATTGTAAGACAACTTGGACACCTTTCCGAAGTGAGCAACATTTGCTA
>ERZ1504442.468-NODE-468-length-9942-cov-3.294730_pt1 | contig 9942 bp, 10 predicted proteins | sample MGYA00574803_ERZ1504442 | MGnify/ENA primary metagenome ERZ1504442 (study PRJEB39906, sample SAMEA3182106) | gut metagenome | biome: human; feature: gut; material: Stool; isolation source: human stools | place: Canada | collected 2013-02-26 ...
GCTGCGCGGCCTGCGGAATCGGGGGCGGTGTACGTGGCTTCGCCACGAATCCCTTCATTTCGTCACCATTCGCAACCGCGCCCTACTCCGTGGGGCGCGAGTGACGATGGCACGGCGGCGGACTGCCTGCGGGGGCGGCTTTGCTGCGCTCGCCGCGGGTGGGATTGCTGCTTTTCTATTTCAACAGTGTTCTTTTCTGTGAACGGTCCGCAGCTTATGGAAATACGCACCGGACAGCTGCGAGATTTGGCATAAATAAGGCAGATAAAAACAAAGCCCGCACTGTCGCTTGACAGCGCGGGAGAATTTGCTATAATGGGTGTAGAAAGGGCGCTGCGACAAGCGGTCAGCCCGGGAAGTTAGGAAGACTCAAAATGAGAAACCGTCACTTGGCCGAGTGGCGGTTTTCGCTTTTTATACGGATCGTAACCACATATCCAAGGATATGTAACGTGATCGTAATAGGCATATCTACCACCTCCTCTCGGAGGATGTAGCCAACCGCCTGCCGTTCGTGCAGCGCCTTGTTATTACCGTATCATAAGTTCCGACAAATTGCAACATTTGTTTCATCCCACGCGCGGCGAGCGCAGCAATGCCGCGCCCGCAAGATGTCTGCCGCTGTGCCATCGTCACACGCGCCTCACGGTAGTAAGGCGCGGTTGATACTGGTAACGAATAGTAGGGGTTCATGGCGAAGCCATGTACACCGCACCTGATTCGGCAAGCATTGTAGCTCTTCAAGCAAGAGACTGTCAATGTAAGCGGGGTCGAGGGGCAAGACCCCTCGTCTTTTTCTCGGGGGTTCAAGGGGGATACTCTCTTTCGAGAAAGAGAGTATCCCCCTTACTGCGCACCCTGCGGCACGCAGGGAACAAAGTGCAGAGCACCGCGCTGCCAAAAATCCCGCCTTTCAGCAAAGAAAAAAGAACGCCTCTTCCGAGGCGTTCTTCTTATTTTTGCATAAGTAAAATTTACAGATACTTCTGCATGCCGTCGGTGGCAAGGGCGGGGTCGCCGGAGACGGAGATGGTGAACTTGACGCCGGTGGCGTTGCTGAAGCGCTCGAGCTCGTTCAGGAAATCGTCGGCCGCCTGGTTGCACTCGCCGCCGGTGATCTTGAACAGGTTGTCGATGAAGATGTGGGAAATATCATAATTGCCCGCGTACAGGCCGAACAGGAAGCCGCGCAGAGCCTCGTAGTTGGACAGGTCGTACTCGTAGGCAGAGATCAGACGAACGTGATAGTGCAGGTCAAAGGTCATGGTAGACTTTGCCTCGACGCAGACGACGCTGCCGTTATCCTCCTGCGCAGTGGTATTGATCATTTCGATCAGCTTCTTGGTCTTACCGGTGCCCTTTTCACCCATGATGAGTCTGACCATAGAAATCACTCCTTTCAATAGATCCCCGCCTCTTTTGCGGGGGATGGTCTTTCTGATGGCATCAGCATAGCATAAATGAAACAAATTTGCAATGCTGAATGGAAAGTTTCAGGTTGATTCAAAAAATTCAGCGCAGGCGCTTACGCAGCTCCTCGCCCATTTCCTCGTATCCGGGCTTGCCGAGCAGCGCGAACATGTTCTTTTTATAGGCCTCCACGCCCGGCTGGTCAAAGGGATTGACGCCGAGCAGATAGCCGCTCAGCCCGCAGGCGTATTCAAAGAAGTAAATGAGCTGGCCCATCGTGCGGGCGTTGTTCTCATCGAGGTTCAGGATGATGTTCGGCACGCCGCCCTCGACATGGGCGAGCAGCGTCCCGTCCATGGCCTGACGGTTGATGAAGTCCATCGTCTTTCCCGCAAGGAAGTTGAGCCCGTCGCCATTCGCTTCGTCAAAGGGGACGACCATCTGCTGCTCCGCGGGCGCAAAGCGCACGACGGTCTCCATCAGCATGCGCTCGCCCTGCTGGATGTACTGGCCCATCGAGTGCAGGTCGGCGGTGAAGTCGACGCTCGCGGGGAAGAGGCCCTTTTCCTCCTTGCCCTCGCTCTCGCCGTAGAGCTGCTTCCACCACTCGGCCATGAAGCGGAACGCGGGCTCGAAGCACGCGAGAAGCTCCACCTTCTTGCCCTGACGGTAGAGCTCGTGGCGCATGGCGGCGTACTGCCACGCGGGATTGCTGTAATCGTTTTTCGCGCAGAGCGTCATCATCTCCTGTGCGCCGCCCATGAGTTCATTTAGATCAACGCCCGCGACGGCGATGGGGAGAAGACCAACGGCCGTGAGCACGCTGTAGCGTCCGCCGATGTTGTCGGGCACGACGAATTCCTCGTATCCCTCCTGATCGGCGAGGGACTTGAGCGCGCCTTTGTGCGCGTCGGTCGTGGCGTAAATGCGCTTCGCGGCCTCTTCCTTGCCGTACTTCTTTTCGAGCTTTTCGCGGAAGAAGCGGAACGCGATGGCGGGCTCGGTCGTCGTGCCGGACTTCGAGATGACGTTGACGGAGAAATCGTCGTCGCCGATGAGCTCCGTCACCTCGCGCAGCGCGTCGGAGGAGAGGCCGTTGCCGATAAAGTAGATGTTCGGCGTGGACTTCTTCTTTAAGTTATAGTTCGGGGAGCAGAGGCATTCGATGACGCCGCGCGCGCCGAGATAGCTGCCGCCGATGCCGATGACGACGAGCGCCTTGGAATCGCCCTGAATCTTCATCGCCGCGGCGAGGATGCGCGCTTACTCGCCTCTGTCATAGTCGCGCGGGAGCGTGACCCAGCCGATGAAATCAGAGCCCTTTCCGCCGCCGTTTTGCAGCCAGCCCGCCGCGCGCTCGAGACGCGGGCGCAGCGCCGCTTCATACGGCAACGAGAGAAACGAAGCGGCATGGGAGATATCAATAGACAGCATAAAAATGGCCTCCTGCGATCAAAAATTCTTGCTTGCATTGTAGCACACGGCAAAAAAAGAAACAAGCGTAAAGCGGGGAAAAGAGGGGAACGGACGTTCGTTTTTTGCGTTTAGCGGGCAGAAACTGTGGAAAGCGGCAAAAAGATGGCTGCTTTACCGCTCCATCTTTGTAAAGTGCGTGTATTTACTGTCACACGTTATTGTGTTATCGTGTTACCACACTAAATCGAACGGCCAAGCGCCGGAACTTACAGGAGGAAGAAACGATGAAAAAATTCTTAGCCATGGCGCTTGCCGCCGTGATGGTACTGGCCCTTGCCGCCTGCGGCAGCAAGAACGACACCGCCGACGATACCGGTGATGCGCAGGACGCGCAGGGCGGCGAGACGCAGAAGCTGATCGTCGGCTTTGATGCCGAGTTTCCGCCGTTCGGCTTCATCGCCGCCGACGGCACATATGACGGCTTTGACCTCGCGATGGCGAAGGAGCTGTGCGCGCGCCTCGGCTGGGAGTACGAGGCCGTGGCCATCGACTGGAACAGCAAGGACGCCGAGCTTTCGAGCGGCACGATCAACTGCATCTGGAACGGCTTTACCTACACCGGCCGCGAAAATGACTACACGTTCTCCGACCCCTATGTGGATAACTCCATCGTGATGGTCGTGAAGGCCGACAGCGGCATCACCTCGCTCGCGGACCTCGCCGGTAAGAGCGTGATGGCGCAGGCCGCGTCCTCCGCGGTCGACGCGATCAACGAAAATGAGGACTTCAAGGCGTCGCTCAAGGAGGTCGTGGAGCTCGGCGACTACAACATGGGCTTTATGGACCTCGCCCAGGGCACGGTGGACGCCGTGGCTGCTGACCTCGGCGTTGCGCAGTATCAGATCGCGAACAACGACGGCGACTATGTCATCCTCGACGAGCCCCTCTCCACCGAGCAGTACGCCATCGGCTTCCTCAAGGGCAACACCGAGCTGCGCGACGCGGTGAACGCCGAGCTTCTCAAGATGGCCGAGGACGGCACCATGCTGGAGATCGCGCAGAAGTACGTCGATCAGGGTCTCGTGCTCGACAGCCTGTGCCTTATCAACAAGTAAAAACGTTTACCTCGGGCGACTGTAAAAACCAATTATAACTCATAGGTGCCCATCCTCTTCTCAGGGAGGGAGCGGGGGCGAAAGCCCCCGCTTTTTCCCGCTTATGACCGAATAAGGGAGAATCATTCCATGACTGTATCCACGATGCTTTCGCTATTATCCGAGGGCTTTGTCACATCGCTTTTGATCTTTGCGCTGACGCTGCTATTCTCAATGCCGCTGGGCCTTGCGGTGATGTTTGGCCGCCGCAGCAGATTGACGCCGCTGCGCGGCTTCATCAAGGCGTATATCTCCATCATGCGCGGAACGCCGCTGATGCTGCAGCTGATGGTCGTCTTCTACGGGCCGAAGCTCCTGCTTGGCGTCACGGTGCCGGGCAACTGGCGCTTCACGGCGGTCATCGTCGCGTTCGTCATCAACTACGCGGCGTATTTTGCCGAGATCTACCGCGGCGGCATCGAATCCATCCCGCGCGGGCAGTATGAGGCCGCGCAGGTGCTCGGCTATACCAAGGCACAGACATTTTTCAAGATCATCCTGCCGCAGATGGTCAAGCGCGTCATCCCTGCGGTGACGAACGAGGTCATCACGCTCGTCAAGGACACGTCGCTCGCGTCCGTCATCGGCACGGTGGAGATGTTCACGCGCGCCAAGCAGATCGTTGCCTCGCCGAATACGCCGGGCATGCTGGCGCTGGTGGCGGCGGGTGTCTTCTACTATGTCTTCAACTATGTGGTCGCCTTCGCCATGGAAAAATGGGAGCAGGCGCTGCGCTATTACCGCTAAAGGGAGGGGAGAGCAATGGCAGTTTTTGAAATGCGGAACGCTAAAAAGGCGTTCGGCGCGCTCGAAGTCTTAAAGGGCGTGTCGCTCAAGGTGGAAAAGGGCGAGGTCGTGTCGATCATCGGCCCCTCGGGCGGCGGCAAGTCGACGATGCTGCGCTGCGCGACGCTGCTTGAGACCATGGACTCCGGCACGCTCGCGTATGGCGAAAACGTCGCCGCGCGCGAGGAAAACGGCAAAAGCGTCTACGCCGGAAAAGCCGCGCTCGCGCAGGTGCGGCGGCAGTTCGGGCTGGTGTTCCAGCAGTTTGACCTCTTCCCGCACTACACGGTGCTGAAAAACGTCTGCGACGCGCCGATCTCGGTGCAGAAGCGTGATAGAGCCGAGGTCGAGGCCGAGGCCATGGCGCTGCTCGACAAAATGGGACTAAAAGGCAAGGAAAACGCCTATCCCTATCAGCTCTCGGGCGGGCAGCAGCAGCGCGTGGCCATCGCCCGCGCGCTCGCGATGAAGCCGGAAATCCTCTTTTTCGACGAGCCGACCTCCGCGCTCGATCCGCTTTTGACCGGCGAGGTGCTGCGCGTCATCCGCAGTCTTGCCGACGAGCACATGACGATGGTCATCGTGACGCACGAGATGCCCTTTGCCCGCGCCGTGAGCGACCGCGTCGTGTTTTTAGACGGCGGCGTCATCGTGGAGCAGGGCAGCCCCGAGCAGGTCTTCGAAAATCCGCAGCAGGAGCGGACGAGAGAGTTCTTGAAATCGTACCGCGAGACGAGCAGCGCTCAGGCGTAGTAATTCACGAGCAGGTCGACGACCGCACCGTAGCTCTGCGTGCCGAGTTCATCGCCGTAGGATTTGATCATCTTATCATTGAGCGACTGGGTGACGGTGGCCGTGAGGCCCTTGTACTGCGCCCAGTAGGCGCTGTTGTAGCGCAGATCGAGCACGATCTCGTCGGGAAGCGAATCGCGAATCTGCTGCCATGCGTCGGGGTCGACGCGGTACAGCGCGTTGCCGAGGTGAATGTAGCCGAGCATCCAGCCCGCATAGTTGTAGTTTGCGTCGTCGCAGCGCGTGCAGGCGAGGACCGCGAGGAAGTTGCTCTGCTGCTCGGACGTGATCCCACGCTGGTGCGAGAGCTCATGCGCGCAGGTCGAGGCCAGCAGCATCGCGGGCGAGTCCATGTTCACGTTTGACTCGCCCGTGAACGGAAAGTAGAAGCCCGTGAAGTTCATCGCGCTCATGATCTTCGAAAAGAAAATGCCCTTGGGCTTCTGGTCCGGCATGTCGAGGAATGGAAATTCGTCGTACAGGCAGTCGTACACCGTGTCGGCGTAGTCTAAAATCTCCTGCCGGTCGGCGGTGAAAAGGCCGTTTTCGTCGCGCATGATGTGCGTCGACGCCTCGGCAAGATGGTCCGCGAAATACTGCGTGACGCGCACTAAATCTTCATACGCGACGGGCTCGGGCGAAAGGCCGCTTCTGTCGCAGAAGTCGTCCGCATAGTAGTTCGCGCCCCAGAGAAGCGAGAACGCGGCGCAGACCGTGAGAAACAAATCGAGCACGAAGAGCGCGCAGCGGTACGCGGCGCGCCCTTTTTGGCGCGACTTTATAAGATAGCGCACCATCAGCACGAGCAGCACGACCGCCGTGACCGCCGCGAGCACATACAGAAGCTCCGCGACCGAAAACGGCAGCGCCGCGCACGCGCGGCCTAAGAATTGCTCGAAGGGCAGCGTGACCGAATAGACCCAGAAATTGACGGCCGCGCGGTTTCCGCGGAAAAAATAGAAAAGCACAAGGACTGCGCCGCAGGCGAAAAGCCAGCGGTGCAGTCCTTTGTTGTCACGGTACAGGGTTTTCATGGGGAGATCAGTCCTTTTTTTCATCCGGAGAGGCGAGCGGCGCGGGGGCGAACATCGCGTCGTCCGTCACGCCCTTTTTCGTGAGGCTGCGGTTCGTGAACCAGTTCACAAGCGAGCTGATGCACGCGAAGATCGGAACGCCGAGGAACATGCCGAGCACGCCGCCGAAGCCGCCGCCGACCACGATGGCCACGATGACCCAGAAGCTCGAAATGCCGGTGGATTTGCCGAGGATCTTCGGCCCCAGAATATTGCCGTCAAACTGCTGCAATGCGATGATGAAGAGAATGAAATAAAGGCACTGCTTGGGGCTGACGAGCAGGATGAGGAATGCGCTCGGAATGGCGCCGAGGAACGGGCCGAAGATCGGAATGATGTTCGTCACGCCCACAAACACCGAAATAATTGGCGTATACGGGAACTTGAAGATCGAGCAGCAGATGAAGCAGAGGATGCCGATGATGAGCGAGTCGAGCAGCTTTCCGCGCACGAAGCCGCTGAAGATACGGTCAGCCTCGGCCACGGCGCGCAGCGTGCGGCGGTACGGCGTTTCGGGCAGAATGGCGTAGAGGATCTTCTTCGACTGCTTGGCAAAGCTCTCCTTGCGCGCGAGCAGATAGACCGAAATCATCATGCCGATGAGAATGTTCTTGAGGAAGATGACGACGCTCCAGATGCCGCCGGTCACGGCGACGATCGCGACCTGCGCCTGCGGGATGACCGTGTCGGTGACCCACTTGACGAGCTTATCGTAGTAGCCGTTGAGTGCGGAGAGCAGCTGGTCGGAGTAGATGTCGTCGGAGAAGATCGTCTGATTCTCCACAAGGCTGTTGACCCAGTTGTAGACGGTTTTATAATAGCTTTCAAAGTTGTCGGCCAGTGTCTTCGTGCTGTCGACCAGCTCGGGGATGAGGATGCTGAACATCAGGTAGATGAGGGCGATGACGCAGATCCACGTGACGAGGATGCTCAGCCCCCGGACGAGCGAGGACTTGACCTTCGGCAGCCCCTTTTGGATATACCGGTCGAAAAAGTCGACGATGGGGGCGAGAAGGTACGCGAACACAAGGCCGTAGATGACCGGCGAGAGCACGCTCATCAGCTTGTCGAAAAAGTCCAGCAGCACGCGGGACTGGAAAAACGTGTCGTAAAACATCAGCACCGCGCAGGCCGAGACGATCAGCGTTACGCCGAGGTGAAGATAGGTTTTGTTCTGCTTCATGGGCTCCCCCTTTTTTTGGCAAAAGGCGTTAAATGACTGCTAAAAAGATACCAAAAACAGCTTACTATTTTTTGCTGGGAATTGCAACCGCTCATTTCGTGTGTTATGATAATCTTTACTCTCTGTTAATGAAGATGAACAGAACTTGACTTTTTTGGCAGAGGGTGATTTTGACCGACAGGGCGCAGGGTGCTTTGCCGGTCTGATGCTGTGAAGAGCAAACGAGGAGGAACCCATGGACGACAAAAAGCTGCTCTTTATCGTCAATCCCCGCGCGGGAAAGACCAAATCCCTCGCACCGCTGTTTGACGCCGCCGCGATCTACTCCGAGGCAGGCTATCTCGTCTCCGTGCGCAAGACCACGCACCGCGGAGAAGCGACGGAGCTCGCCGAATCGCTCGGGCCGGAATTCGACGTCGTCGTCTGCCACGGCGGCGACGGCACGCTCAACGAAACGGTGAACGGTGTGATGCGCATTCCGCGAGAATACCGCCCGCTCGTGAGCTATCTGCCCGGCGGCAGCACGAACGACTTTGCCGCGAGCCTGAATATCTCGTCGAATCCCGCCGAGGCGGCGGCCTCCGCCATGCGCATGAAGCCGAGATCTCTCGATGTGGGCAAATTCGGCGAGCGGAACTTCGTCTATGTCGCGTCGTTCGGCGCGTTCACGAAAACGACCTACACCGTCCAGCAGGATATCAAGAATATGTTCGGGCACTTTGCCTACTTACTCGAGGGCGTCAAGAATCTCGACACGCTCTGCCCGTACCGCATGAAGATCACGGCGGACGGCGAGGTCTTCGATGGGGAATACCTCTTCGGTGCGATCAGCAATTCGACGTCGATCGCGGGGCTGATGAAGCTCTCGCCCGACGAGGTGTCGTTCGACGACGGCAAGTTCGAGCTGCTGCTCGTGCCTGTGCCGCGCACACCGGCTGCGATGCAGGCGCTCATTCTGGCGCTCGTCAACAAGGACTACTATAACTCCGAGGGGCTCATCTTCCGCCATGTCAAGCACGTGACGGCGGAGACCGCCGAGGACATTCCCTGGACGCTCGACGGCGAGTACGACCCCGGCGCGCCGGTCGTGGAGATCGGGATCGAAGATAATGGGGTCACGATGCTATTATAACTTCAAAAAAGAGAGGCTGGCCTATGGGCCAGCCTCTCTTAAGGGCAACATTTAAAAGAATGGTTTAGAGCAAGGCAAAAGCACAAGCGGCGCACCAGATTTGGTGCGCCGCTTGTGCTTTTATTTAGGAGCAGCAACCGATATGTGTATTTCTGAAATTTTGCCCAATATCAGTGCTCATACCGGGTCCAGTCGGGTTTTTTGTTCATGCCGGTCCAGGTCTCATAGTTCCCAGTCTTGTGCTGGAACGCGTGGGAGTTGGCGGCCTCCTGGACCGCCAAGTAGAACCAGTCGCCGGGGTTGCAGTCTGCCCATACCGTTGTGCCGGGCAGCAGGTCGTCCGGCTCCTCGGGGATCCGATTCAGTACCCGGTTGATCATGGTTATGGCCTCGGCGCGGGTAATGTAGCTGTCCGGGCGGAAGGTGCCGTCCTCGAAGCCCTTGATCCAGTCCAGCCCGGCAACTCGCCGGATATACTCCTCGGCCCAGTGTCCGCTGATGTCGGAGAAGGTCTGGGTGGTGCCGCCGGCACCGGTATCAAACCGGGCGCAGATGGCCGCAAATTGCGCGCGGGTGGTGGGGGCGTTGGGGTCAAAGGTGTCGGTGCTGCACCCCTGCACGATGCCCAGACCCGTCATGGTGGAGATGGCGGTATTTGCCCAATAGTCATCCGGAACATCGGAATAGGTATTGCTGGTCAGAAGATTGCCGTCACGCACCTCATCTTTCAAAAGCCGGAAGAAAACGGTGGCGGTCTCCGCACGGGAGATCAGTCCATTTGGGTAAACATTGCCATCATTGTGACCGACGATATATTCGTAGGTATGATTGAGAATTTCGGACGGCTCCTGATGCAGTAGCCAGCCCCGGTATTTGTCCTGTTCGGCTTTCATTTTCTCGTAAAGTCGAGCGTTGTAATCTGTTTCGTTCATAGCGAACACCTCCTTCAAAATAGAAATAGCCGCCTGATTTCTTTTGAAAACCAAGCGGCTATGT
>ERZ1504442.469-NODE-469-length-9942-cov-3.040558_pt1 | contig 9942 bp, 8 predicted proteins | sample MGYA00574803_ERZ1504442 | MGnify/ENA primary metagenome ERZ1504442 (study PRJEB39906, sample SAMEA3182106) | gut metagenome | biome: human; feature: gut; material: Stool; isolation source: human stools | place: Canada | collected 2013-02-26 ...
CTGCGCTGTGACGATGAAGGAAACGAAGGACGGCGCGTGGAAGGTCAGCGTGCGAACAGGCGCGCGTGTCAACGCGACGCTCGCCTGCTCGTTCCTCGGCGGCGGCGGACACCGCGCAGCGTCCGGCTGCCTCATTGAGCACGCGGACTATGAGACCGCGCGCGCCATGATCCTGAATGCCATCGCCGAAGCGGTGGCGGAAGAGGCATGAGCACGATCCGCAAGGCAGCACGCGCGGATTTGGACGCGGTGTGCCGCATTTACGACCAGATCCACACGGCAGAGGAGCGCGGCGAGGCCGCGATCGGCTGGCAGCGCGGCGTGTATCCCGAGCGCGAGACGGCGGAGGCCGCGCTCACGCGCGGCGACCTTTTCGTGCAGGAGCAGAACGGTGAGATCGTCGGCACGGCCATTCTCAACCAAACGCAGGTCGATTCCTACGCGGGGGCGAACTGGCGCTATGACGCGCCGGACAGCGAGGTCATGGTGCTGCACACGCTCGTCATCGACCCCGAGGCCAAATCGCGCGGCCTTGGCCGCGAGTTTGCGGCATTTTACGAGGGCTATGCCCTCGCGCACGGCTGCCGGTACCTTCGCATCGACACGAACGCGCGCAATGCGCGCGCCCGCCGCTTCTATCAAAAGCTCGGCTACGCCGAGATCGGCGTCGTGCCGTGCACGTTTAACGGTATCGCCGGTGTGCAGCTCGTGCTGCTTGAAAAGCGGCTGCCGCCGCTGCGACAAATCACGGCGGACGAAGCGCCGCGCCTGCGCGCGTGCGTGCAGGCCTTGTCCGAGCACCACAACCGCGTGTCCGTGAATTTCAAAGGCAGCTATCCGAGCCGGCCCTATGATAAAACGTTGTCGCTTTTTGCACAGGCGCTGGAAGAAAACGTCTCGCGCATCGCGGTCATCGAAGAGGACAGCGGGATCGTCGGCTTCTGCAAAGTCGACCTGCACGGAGACGGCACGGGCAAGCTCGACTACCTCGTCGTTCTGCCGCAGTGCCGCGGCAGGAAATACGGCAAGGCCCTGATGGACTGGGCGATGGCGGTATTTTCGGGCAGCGGCGTCCGGAAGATCGAAGTCAAGGTGGTCGACGGCAACGACGCCGTCCACCTCTACGAGAAATACGGCTTTCGCATGAACGCGCATATCTTGGTGCGCGGAGAGTAGAAAAAGAACTGCGTTTTGCCTGCCGGCAAAACGCTTGTACGGCGCAAAAGCGCCGAAGGCTTGGCGCAAAGGAGGCCATTTATGCCCAACGGCATTGTAATTATTGATAAGCCCCAGGGCTGGACGAGTATGGATGTGTGCGCCAAGCTGCGCGGCATTTTGCATGAAAAGCGCGTCGGCCACGCGGGGACGCTCGACCCCATGGCGACGGGTGTTCTGCCCGTGTTCGTCGGGCAGGCGACCAAGGCCGTCTCCTTTGCCGAGGGCGGGCAAAAGGTCTATGAGGCCGTTTTACAGCTCGGCCTTGTGACCGACACGCAGGATACGACCGGCGAAACGCTCGAAAAGCGCGCCGTGACCGTCACGGAGGACGAGGTGCGCGCGGCGCTGCCGCGCTTTCTCGGCGAGATCGAGCAGATCCCGCCGATGTACTCGGCCATCAAGGTAAACGGCCAGAAGCTCTACGACCTCGCCCGCCAGGGTCGTGAGGTCGCGCGCAAGCCGCGCATGATCACGATCTTCGACCTTGCGCTGACGCAGAATTTGGGAAACGGACAGTACGCCCTGCGCATCGTTTGCTCGAAGGGCACCTACATCCGCACGCTGTGCCACGATTTGGGTCAGGCGCTCGGCTGCGGCGGCTGCATGGCAGCGCTGCGCCGCACGGAAGCGTCGAACTTTCGCATCGACGAGGCCGTGACGCTCGAGGACGTGCAGCGCGAGGGCGAGGCCCTGCTCCGCCCCACGGACAGCCTGTTCCGGCAGTATCCGGCCTACACCATCCCGAGCGCCGAGCAGGAGCGCAAGTGCCTCTGCGGCAATCCCCTGCGCGCAAAGCTCCCCAATGGGCTGTACCGCGTCTACGGGCGCGACGGGGCGTTCCTTGCCCTGTCGGAGGCGAAGGACGGCACGCTCACCTCGAAACGAAATTTTTTCAGCGTGTGACGCTGACGCAAAAAGGAAACCGAAACTATGAATGAATCCACAGTCATCGCCCTGGGCTTTTTCGACGGGGTGCATATCGGGCACGGCGAACTGCTCAAAATGGCGGTGCGCCGCGCACAGGAGCGCGGCTGCCGCTCCGCGGCGTTCACGTTCGACCGCTCGCCGCGTGAATTCGTCACGGGAAAGCCCGTGCCGCTGCTGACAACGCCGTCTGAGCGCGCAAACATCATCCGCACACAATACGGCGTGCAGGAGGTCTTTGTCGAGCCGTTCGACCGGAACATGATGACCATGCCGTGGGAGGACTTTATCTCTGAGCTTCTCGTCAGGAAGTACCACGCGGTGCACCTTGTCGCGGGACACGACTTCCGCTTCGGCCACAAAAATGAGGGCGATGTGGAAAAGCTCAGAAGTTACTGCGCCGCCCACGGCCTCGGCTGCGACATCATCCCGCGCGTCGAAAAAGACGGTGTGACCGTCTCTTCAACTTATATCCGCTCGCTTCTGGAAGCGGGCGAGGTCAGGCGCGCCGCGGAATTTCTCGGCCATTATTTTTCCGTGGAGGGCACGGTGCGCCACGGCGAGGGCATCGGCAAAAAAGCCCTTTTCCCGACGGCAAACCTCATCCCCGAAGAGCACATCATCGCCTTGAAGCGCGGCGTGTACGCCACGCGCGCGCATCTGCCGAATGGTGAGACATGTGTGGGCGTAACGAACGTCGGTGTGCGGCCGACGGTGAGCGACAAGAACACCGTGACGATCGAGACGTATCTTGTCGGCTTCGACGGCGACCTGTACGGGCAGAAATTACAGCTCGACTTTTTCGACTATCTGCGCGAGGAGAAGAAGTTCTCCTCCACGCAGGAGCTGCACGACATGATCGCGCAAAACGCCCGCGAGGCAGAAATGATCGTCAAATAAGCATCAACGTGAACGAGAGAACCGGCAGTTTTCAAAACTGCCGGTTCTTTTTTTTGCGCGTGTATTTCCCGACAGGCTTTTTCTTTCCGCTCGTTTACAATAATCCCCGACACAATAAATCGACGCACAGGGAGGGGACAGGCTGTGAAGGTGATCGAGCTGCTCAAAAGCAAGGAATGGTCCGGAAAGGTCATCGACTGCGTGCTGCGCTTTGCGCTCTCGTTCGCGCTTGCGCTTGCGCAGGTGTTCGGCGGCTACGCGCCGCTCGCGCTCGGCATGATCGGCGCATCGGGCGCAGGATTGCGGGGGGTGAGCGCGCTGATCGGCGCGTCGGCGGGCGCTGTGCTGTTTCTGCCGTTTTCGCACGCACTTAGGACCTTCGCCGCGGGCGTTCTGATCTTCACGGCGAACAACGCGTTTTTCGATCTGAAACTCTACAAAAAGCGGGCGTTTCTGCCGCTGCTGTGCGCGGGGATGATGTTCTCCGTCGAGTTTGTCTACGTCTTACGCGACGGCGTGGGCGAGGCGGCAAACTGCCTGATGGCGCTGCTGCTGTGCGCGCTCGGCGCGATGAGCGGCCGCGCGCTTTTGTCGACCGGCGACAAGGAAAAGGAGGACCACCCCTACGCGCCGCTTTTCATCCTGCTCGGCGTGCTGATGGCCGCATCCTCGTTCGAAACCGCGGACGGCTTTGCGCCGGGTCGCATCCTCTCGATGCTGGCGGTGCTGCTGTTCGCCTTTGAGCGCGGCAGCGCGTTCGTCATTCCGGCGGCGCTGTGCATCGGGCTGGGGATGGACCTCGGCGCGGGGGGCGGCAGCTTTGTCCACGCGGCGTCATATGCGTTTTCCGCGGTGCTGGTGAACGTCACAGCGCGGGGCAACCGCGTGGCCTCGGCGCTGTGGTTTGCACTGAGCATTCTGTGCTTTGCCCTGCCGATGAACGCGCACGCGGGGCTTGTGCTGCTCTACGAGGGGCTGGCGGCGACGCTGTTATTCCTGCTGATCCCGTCGCGGTTCCTGCGCGGCAAGCGCCTTTGCAGCGACGAGGCCGCGCAGGAGGACGCTGCCGTGCGCAGAAAGATCGCGGCCTCTGCCGCGGCGTTGCGCGAGCTTTACGACAGCATCGCCCGTCCGCGCACGATGACGGAGGAAAATCCCGCCGCCATCTTCGACCGCGCGGCGGAAAAGGTCTGCCGCGGCTGTGCGCTGTGCAGCTACTGCTGGGAAAAGGAGTATCAGCGCACCTATACCGCGCTCAATGACGCGACGGCGGCGCTGCTGCGCCGCGGGCAGGGCAGGGGCGAGGATTTCCCCTCGTACTTTTCCGAGCGGTGCATCCATTTTTCGTCGTTCTTGTCGGCCGTGAACGGCGAGCTGCGCGCCTATCTTCTGCGGCGGCAGTACCGGCGGCTGCTGGAGGACGACCGCGCGAAGGCCGCGTCGCAGTACGCCCAGCTCTCCGAGCTCATGCAGAGCGCGGCGGACGGCGCGCTGCGCCCCGTATCGACGCAGCCGGTGCATTCTTATGAGATCGGTCTTTCGCTGCGCCCCAAGCGCGGGGAACGCGTGAGCGGCGACAGCGCCGCCCACTTTGAGACCGAGGACGGCACGCTCTGCCTGCTGCTCTCCGACGGCATGGGCTGCGGCGAGGCCGCGCAGCGCGAATCGTCGATGGCCGCGCGGCTGCTGGAGCGCTTTCTGAGCGCGGGCATCGACGCGCCGCCCGCGCTCAAGACGCTCAACAGCGCATTGTCTCTTCGCGCCGAGTCGACCGACAGCTTTACGACAGTCGACCTGCTGACGCTTTCGCTCCAGACGCTCGAGGGCGAGCTCTACAAGTACGGCGCGGCGCCGAGCTATCTAAAGCGCGGCGGCACGGTGCGCCGCGTGACCTGCTCGTGCCTGCCCGCGGGCTTGCAGGAGGGCTCGCCCCCGCCGGAGGCGACGCATATCAAGCTCTCGCCGGGGTGCTTTTTCGTAATGCTCTCCGACGGCGTGGCCGACAGCTTAGACGACGAATGGCTGCAAAACCTGCTTGCAGGCTGGGAGGGGCATGATCCCCAGCAGCTCGTCGCGGCGATCTTGGCCGACAGTATGGAAAAGCGCGGCGGCACGGACGACGCTGGTGTTCTGGCGCTCTACATTCCCGAGGATTCGGGCGGCGCGCAGGCGGTCTGAACGCAGCAAAAATTTTCGCTCTTCCCGTATAGCGCCCGCCGCGGCGGGCATACTGGAGGCAGAATGTTTTTCCATCGGGAGGTGCTGCTTTCAATATGGTCAAGGGAACATCGCGGAGAGTGATCGTGGTCGACTCGCCGGATACGGAGCTTTTTGAACAGGCCATTTTCATCGTGCGCAACGACGCCATGAACCGAAACGGCGTCACGGCGCAGCGATTGGTAGACGAAGCCTGCCGCGTGGCGCGCACCTGCGGCCGCACGGCGACATGCAGCAAGCGCAGCTTTTTTAGGCGCGGCTCGCCCGCGCTGTGGGGCTGCATCGGCGCGGGCGGCATCGCGCTGGCATGGTTACTCAGCGTACTCATTTAGTCCATTGTTTTTTCTCCTCCGTTTTTGGGGCGCGGCGAAATTGCCGCGCCCGATTTTTTTGCGCAAAACGGCAAATCAGCGCAAATTTTTAATTTACAAGCGGTTATCAATAGACTATACTATAACCTACCGTATTTTATTTGACGAGGTTATTGCCATGAATGCTGACTTTTCCCGCACCCTTGCCCTGCTGCGGCAGGAAAAGGGGATCTCCCAGCGCAAGGCCGCGAAAGAGCTCGGCATTTCGCAGGCGCTTTTGTCCCACTATGAAAACGGCATCCGCGAGCCGGGGCTCGCGTTCGTCAAAAAGGCGTGCGATTACTACCACGTCTCGGCGGACTATCTGCTCGGGCGCACGCTCGATCGCGACGGCGGCATGATCGACGCCGAATCGCTCTACGATTCGAGCGATGAAAAGGGCACGCTGCGCGGCAGCATCGCCGCCACGCTGCAAAAGAAGATGCTCGTCAACACCGCGGGCGTCCTCTTCGAGCTGCTGGGCAAGACGAACGACCGCACGCTCATCACGTCGGCAGGAAGCTACCTTGGCGGCGCGTTCTACCAGCTCTACCGCGCGCTGCACCGCGCAAGCGGCGGGAAAGAGGGGTACTTCGGCTTAGACGCCACGGCCTACCAGTCCGGCGCGGTAGATGCGCAGATGCGCGCGGACTACATCGCCTACGTCTCCTCGCTCGCGCAGCTTTCCGAAAAGGACGGCGCGTTCGCCTCTATGGAGGATGAAGCGCTCGCGTCCCTCTACCCCGGCCTCATGCAGAGCGTGACGCAGGTACTCCACAGCACCGAAGAAAAGACGAATTCCCTGCTCGGCAGGAAATAAGAATTTCCCCTGCGGCAAGGTTTTGCCCGAGGGCAAAACGCTTGGACGCGCCATTTGGCGCGCGGCGTCGCCTTGCCGACAACAAACAGGAGCAACAGCTATGAACGAAAAGAACATCCGAAATTTTTCCATCATCGCACACATCGACCACGGCAAGTCGACGCTGGCGGATCGGCTTCTTGAAAAGTGCAACGCCGTTTCTGCGCGCGAGATGGAGGACCAGATCCTCGACAACATGGACTTGGAGCGCGAGCGCGGCATCACGATCAAGGCCCGCGCCGTCACGTTCGATTACACCGCCGCCGACGGGCAGGTCTACACGCTCAATTTGATCGACACGCCGGGCCATGTCGACTTCAACTACGAGGTCTCGCGCTCGCTCGCGGCGTGTGAGGGCGCGCTGCTCGTCGTCGACGCCTCGCAGGGCATCGAGGCACAGACGCTCGCAAACACGTATCTCGCGATGGAGCACGACCTTGAAATTCGCCCCGTGCTCAACAAGATCGACCTGCCCGCCGCCGACCCCAAGCGCGTCAAGCAGGAGATCGAGGACATTTTAGCCATTCCCGCCGAGGATGCGCCCGAAATCTCCGCCAAGCAGGGCATCAACATCGACGCGGTGCTCGAAGACATCGTGCAGAACCTTCCCTGCCCGCAGGGCGACCCGAACGCGCCGCTTCAGGCGCTGATCTTCGACAGCTATTACGACGCCTACCGCGGCGTTATCGTCTACATGCGCTTGAAGCAGGGCACGATCAAGCCCGGCATGGAGGTCAAGATGATGGCCACGGGCGCAACGTTCAAGGTGCTCGAATGCGGCTTGATGCGCCCGCTGGGTCTGGAGCCTGCGAAGCAGTTAGAGGCCGGTCAGGTCGGCTACTTCACCGCAAGCATCAAGGACGTGCATGAGACGCAGATCGGCGACACGGTCACAGGCGTCGAGCATCCCGCGAGCGAACCGCTGCCGGGCTACCGCAAGGTGCGCTCGATGGTCTACTGCGGCATTTACACCGAGGACGGCAGCAAGTATCCCGATCTTCGCGACGCGCTGGAAAAATTGCAGCTCAACGACGCGAGCTTAACGTTCGAGCCGGAATCCTCTGTCGCGCTGGGCTTCGGCTTCCGCTGCGGCTTCCTCGGCATGCTGCACATGGAGGTCATTCAGGAGCGCTTGGAGCGCGAATTTGACTTAGACCTCGTCACCACGCTCCCGAGCGTCATCTACGAGGTATACAAGACCGACGGCACGATGGTGCGCGTCGACAACCCGCACAACTACCCCGACCCCGCGCACATCGAGCACGCCGAGGAGCCCTACGTCAAGGTGACGATCGTCACGCCGCCCGATTACGTCGGCAATATCATGCCGATGTGTCAGGACCGCCGCGGCGAGTTCAAGGACATGCAGTACCTCGACACCTACCTTGTCGAGATGCATTACGAAATGCCGCTCAACGAGATCATCTACGACTTTTTCGACACGCTCAAGGCCAACACCAAGGGTTACGCCTCGCTCGACTACGAGCTCTCCGGCTACCGCCCGAGCGAGCTCGTCAAGGTCGATATCCTGCTCAACGGCGATCAGGTGGACGCGCTGTCGTTCATTGCGCACCGCGACAAGGCCTACGCCCGCGCGAGAAAGCTGTGCGAAAAGCTCAAGGACAACATTCCCCGCCAGCTCTTTGAGATCCCCATTCAGGCGGCCATCGGCGGGCGCATCATCGCGCGCGAGACCGTCAAGGCCATGCGCAAGGACGTTTTGGCCAAGTGCTACGGCGGCGATATCAGCCGAAAGAAGAAACTGCTCGAAAAGCAGAAGGAGGGCAAAAAGAAAATGCGCTCGCTCGGCACCGTGCAGGTGCCGACAGAGGCGTTCCTCGCTGTCCTCAAGCTGGATGAATAAGAAAACCACGATCAGAAAGACAGTAAAGGAGTGCGATCAGATATGCTTTTGGATCATTATGTCAGTGCCATGGACAGCTGGAAAGGGCGCATCGACAGCGAGACCGATTACGACGCGTTTCGCTGGCACCAGTGGGTGCAGCCCATCGACCTGAACGACGGCAGCGCGCCGTTCACCGGCAAGCTTGGTTTTGCGTTTATCGGCTTTTGCAGCGACAAGGGCGTCGCGCGCAACAAGGGCCGCACTGGCACGGCGCTCGCGCCGGACTTTGTGCGCGGCCAGATGTCGGGCCTTCCGTGCACGTTCTCGCAGGAGGTCAAGCTCTACGACGCGGGCGATATCATCTGCGATGAAATTTCGCTCGAAGAGGGCCAGCGCGAGCTGGGCTGCGCCGTGGAGGAAATTCTGCGCCGGAACCTGTTCCCCATCGTGCTCGGCGGCGGCCACGAGACGACGTTCGGCCACTTCCAGGGCCAGCATAACTTCTTAAAGGACAAGGGCAAGACGCCGGAGCTCGGCATCGTCAACTTTGACGCGCACTTCGATCTGCGCCCGTACGACATGGGCAACTCCTCCGGCACGATGTTCCGCCAGATGGCGGATGTCTGCAAGGCCGAGGGCACACCGTATCACTATTTCCCCATCGGCATCCAGCAGCACAGCAACACCGTGAGCCTCTTCAAAAAGGCCGAGGAGCTCGGCGTCGACTATGTGCTCGCGAAAGATTTACAGGCCTCGAACTTAGAGTCCATCCTTGAGCGCATGGACCAGTTCCTCTACCAGTGCGACGACACGTACATCACCGTCTGCTCGGACGTCTTCTCATCCGCGTTTGCCCCGGGCGTCAGCGCGCCGCAGTCGCTCGGCCTCGACCCCGAGATCGTGCTGCCGCTCATCAAGCATGTGCTGCGCACGCGCAAGGTCCGCGGGTTTGATATCTGCGAGATCTCCCCGCGGTTCGACCAGGATAATACGACCGCCAACCTCGGCGCGGTCATTATTTTTGCGGTGGTCAATACATTGTGCAGGCTCAATGGTTTGAGCATCTGAAATTTCAGCGCGCCAGCGCTGCTCCTTATTCCCCTGCGCCGCGCAGGGGAGCGGACAAAGGGGGCCATTCTCTCACGTGAGAGAATGGCCCCCTTAGACCCCCAAGAGAACGCAAGGGGCGCTGCCCCTTGACCTCCGACATTGGTAGCTTGTAGCTTGAAGAGCTGCTCGGCCTGCGGAATCAGGTGCGGTGTACATGGCTTCGCCATGAATCTTCTGCGAGTCGTTACGTGTTGCAGCCGCGCCTTACTCCGTGAGGCGCGAGTGACGTTTGTCTGGCGGCAGACTGCCTGCGAAATGCGGCTTTGCTGCGCTCGCCGCATTGTAGGGACTGGCGATAAACGGTGATTAGGCTGTACTCCTACAAGATCAGCAGAGCGGCAGCGGATAGTAGGAGCAGAGACAAATCGTATAGCAATGCTAAACGCGGCAACGCCGCGCGCAGGTATTCCCATTCCAGAGGCATAGAGGATGTTCAAGCTCGAGACTGCCAATCCAAGCCTTTCTCTTGGGGTTCCAAAGGGGCCATTCTCTTTTGCGAAAGAGAATGGCCCCTTTGA
>ERZ1504442.483-NODE-483-length-9721-cov-2.980654_pt1 | contig 9721 bp, 9 predicted proteins | sample MGYA00574803_ERZ1504442 | MGnify/ENA primary metagenome ERZ1504442 (study PRJEB39906, sample SAMEA3182106) | gut metagenome | biome: human; feature: gut; material: Stool; isolation source: human stools | place: Canada | collected 2013-02-26 ...
GAATTGCCCCGCAGCGGGCAAGAGAAGCCCCTCTGGAGGGCGCACATGTCGCGGCGGAAAACCGATTTGAATTGATTTCGTGCCGTGCGCGGCACCTGGGCAGCCGTTGGCAGCTTTGCTGCCTTACGGATGCTGCGTACCCTTTGCGGGTAAAAACTCTGCGAGGCTCTCTACCCTGAAAAGAATTCCGCGCCGTGGGCGCGGGATTCTTTTTGTTTTCAATTACCGATCAGCGCGGACAGGCCGCCGGTTCTCAGCTCGTCTTTGTAGTAGTTGAGCTCATCGCCGATGAGCTCGTCGAGCACGCGCATGCCCAGCACCTCGACAGGGGCCTTGTCGTCCGTCAGGATGCAGCTTCCGCCCTCATAGGGCGTGAGCTTCGAGTAGACCGTGCGCATCATATCGGCATAGTCGCTGTCCTTGAGCTTTGCGATGCTGCACAGGAACGTCTCCTCCCAGTCATCCGCATTCGTGCAGAAGACCTCGGTATTCGTGTTGCCCCTCACCGGCGCGGTGACGGTGTGCTGGAAGACACTCGCCATCGTATCGCAGAGGTATTCGTTGATCGAGCCGTTCTCCGCGGACGTCATGTTGAGGTTCACGACCATCACGCCGTTCGGCTTCAAATGTGCCTGCACTTCATTGAAAAACTCGACGCTCGAGAGCTGGAACGGGATGGTGATATCCTGATAGGCGTCCACCATGATGACGTCAAACTTCTCCTTCGACGCGGCAAGGTACGCGCGCCCGTCCTCGACCGCGACGGTCACGCTGCCTGGAAGTCCGAAGTAGTCCGTCGCGATGTCGGCAATTTTTTTGTCGATCTCCGCGCCCTGCACACTCGCGCCGGGGAAATAGCGCGTGCAGTAGCTCGCGTACGTGCCAGAGCCCATGCCGAGGATCATCACGCTGCGGTTTTCGTTGTCCGTGCCGTCCATGCCCGCCATGCAGGGCGCGGCGAGCGCGTAGTCATAGTACAGTCAGCGCGTCGCCCTTGACCTGCACGCTCTGCACACCGAAGAGCACGTTCGTCGAGAGCGTCGTGCGTTTCGCGTCGTCCTGCACCTGCAAATAGTTGTAGATGGACTCGTCCTCAAGCGTGATGTCGCTCTGCCAGAGGGCGAAGCTGTAAGACGGCAGGGCAAAGCACAGTCCAGCGATCAAAAGGACGGAGACGATCCCCGGCACGCTCTTTTTCTTCTCGAACACGAAGTACGCGATGCCGATGGCCGCGAGCACACCGGAGAAGATCAAAAACGTTGCCGCCGTGCCGACGGCGGGGATCGTCACAAACGTCGGCACGAAGGTCCCGATGATGCTGCCGATGGTGTTGAGCGCGTTGAGCCTGCCCACGGTCTTGCCCGTGTCGTCGAGATTGTCGACCGTGAAGCGCGTGAGCGACGGCGTGACGGTGCCGAGCAGCACGCACGGGAACGCGAAGATCACAAGGCACGCCGCGAGCGCCGCCCAGACGAGGAAGTTTTTCGTCACAAAAAGCGCCAGCAGCAGCGAGATGCCCGCGATCAGGTACCGTCCCACAAACGGGATGAGCGCGATCCAGATGGCCGCGATGATGAGGCGGCGGTAGAGCTTATCGGGCGTCGCGCTCTTGTCGGCGAGCTTGCCGCCCCAGACGTTGCCGATGGCCATCGCGATCATAATGACGCCGATGATAACGGTCCACACGATCTGCGACGAGCTGAAGTACGGGGCCATGAGCCTGCTCGCACCGAGCTCGACCGCCATGACGGACATACCGGCAAAAAATTCGGTCAGGTATAAAAAGTATTTGCTGCGGATGAGTTTATTTTCCATGCAGGACCTCCCTGTCGTTTCGTTTGTGCCGTCTTCGGTATAGACAGAGAAATTATAACATGCCTGAACCGCTTTGCACAACGTTTTTGCCGCGTATTCATTCCCGATGCGCATATTCCCTCTCTGCACGCATATAGATGGAGCAACATGAGTCAGGAGTGTGCTGCATGAAGGGTAACATGGAAGAGCGCGCCTGCGCGCTGGCCGCCTACATCATCGAAAACCGCGCCACCGTGCGCGCCGCGGCAAAAAAATTCGGCGTGAGCAAGTCCACCGTGCACAAGGACTTACAGGACCGCCTGCCGCAGTTCAACCGCAGCCTATACTTGCAGGTCAAGGAGGTGCTGGAGGTCAACAAGGCCCAGCGTCACATCCGCGGCGGCATGGCCACGCGAAAAAAATACAAGGGATTTTGAAACTTTTTTCGACTTTTTGCGTCTAACATAAGAGTGCGCCTCCTGCGCGGCAAAATTACTCTTGCACAATTCCGCCGCGCAGGGTAGAATGCATTATTGTAAACCGAAAGAAAAAAGAACGGAGCAACAAGATGAGAAAGCAGGACTATTACGAGCCAAGCATCGGCCGCGAAAGCGAGCCGCGCCGCAGGCCGAAGAAAAAGAAGAAACGCGCAAATCGCGGTGAGCGCGTCGTCGTCACGCTTCTGTCGCTTCTTTTCCTGACCGTGGCCATTGTGGCGACGGTCAAGTACGTCGTGCGCGCGCCCGAGCCCGTCACGGACAACGAGGACCAGCAGACGCAGCAGGACGGCACGGCGGAGGACAGCGACGCCATTCAAACCATTTCTAACGGCAAAGAGCGCAAAAAATACTGCTATACGATCCTCGCCTACGGTGTGGACAACGACGCCGGCGGCAGCGACACGAACATGCTCGTGCGCTTTGACGCGGAGAACAAGAAGATCGACGTCGTCAGCCTGCCGCGCGACACGCTGATGAGCAACGGCCGCAAGCTCAATTCCTCCTACAATAACGGCGGCACGGAAAAGCTGCGCAGCAACATTGAAGATATGCTCGGCATCCCCGTGGACTTCTACGTCTCCGTCGACCTGAAGGGGTTCATCGCGCTCATCGACCAGATCGGCGGCGTCGACTTCGACGTGCCCGAGGATATGGACTACGACGACCCCTACCAAGATCTGCACATTCACTTCAAGGCCGGTCTCCAGCACCTGAGCGGCCAGCAGTCTATGGAGGTCGTGCGCTTCCGCCACAACTCCGACAAGGATAACCCCGGCTACGGCGGGCAGCAGGATATCGGCCGCATCGGCACGCAGCAGGCGTTTTTGAAGACCGTGGCGCAGAAGCTCATGAAGATTGAAAACGTTCCCGCGATGGCGGAAACGTTCTTAAAATATGTCAAGACCGACCTGACGCTCGGCAACCTCGTGTGGCTCGCCAACCAGGCGCTCTCCATGGGCGGGACAGACGCCATCAGCTTTGCCACGCTCCCCGGCGACGGCGCGGGCTGGTACAATGGCAAGTCCTTCTACACGCTCTATCCCGAGCAGGTGCTCGAGATGACGAATTCGATGCTCAACCCCTACGCTACGGATATCACCGCCGACGAGCAGAACATTTTAGTCCCGTGATCCCCGTGAAATTTTGAGAATGTGAGAAAGAGAGATCAAACGCCATGAAGTTCCGCTTTGCGCTGCTTGTCGCGGCGCTCGCGCTTGCGCTGAGCATCAGCGCCTTTTCTTACAGCGAGGAGCCCGCGCAGGACACTGCCGCTCCCGCACAGGAGGAAACGACGAGCGACGACAGCGCCCCGTTTGTGCTGCTTCGCGTCTACGAGGGCCAGTTTGCCGACGTGAAAGACGGCGACTGGTTCGCCCCCTCGGTCGTCTCGGCCTATGAATACGGCGTACTCAACGGCCGCGGCGAGAATTCCTTTGCGCCAAGCGGCAACGTGACGATTGCCGAGCTTTTGACCATCGCCGCGCGGCTGCGCGCCATCTACACGGCCGGCAGCGACGCGGTCATCCTCACCGCGAAGGAAAACGAGGCGTGGTATGCGCCGTATGTCTCGTACTTGAAGAGCCAGAATTTGCTCGACAACAGCTTTGAGGGCTTCTACCTCCTGCCCGCATCGCGCGCGCAGATGGCGGGCATTTTCGCCTTCGCCGTGCCGGAGGAATGGTACACCGAGCCCAACGCCTCGCTCGTCACCTCGGCCTACGCGAGCCGCGACTACATCGCCGATGTGACGGACAAAACGCCCTACCGCAGCGAAATACTGCTGATGTACCGCCGCGGGCTGCTCTCCGGCATGGACGCAAAGGGCAGCTTTTATCCCGACCGCAGCGTCAGCCGCGCAGAGATCGCGGCGCTTCTGACGCGCGTTGTCAAACCTGAAACGCGCCTGACGCTCACGTGGACGGTCGCGCCGTATCACTCCGTCAAAAACGCGACGCTCGCGAGCCTTGTCAAAGCGCCCACAAGCACGTCGCTCCCGACGTCTGCCAAGGACACCGCCGCCATCGACGGTTTGGTTCGCAATATGCTCGCGCGCGGTGAGCACACGATCACGCTGAACTACTCCAAGGCCCTCACCACCGCCACCGCCAGCGCGCTGACGCAGGCGTTCACCTCCTGCGTCAAAACATACTGCGAGCAGATGTACAACGCCGTCTCCTGCCGCTCGTATTCGACGGGCAAGGTCGTACTCACGTTTTCGTCCACCGCCTGTACGGCCAAAACGCTCGAATCGTACCGCGCCAAGGCGCTCGCCGCCGCGATCAAGGTCCACGACTCCCTTTGGGAGAGCGGCACGCTGAGCTACGACATGAGCCAGTATGAGATCGCGCGCACGTATTTTCAATGGCTGTGCGACCACTGCCGCTACGATAACGCCGCCGCAGACGATTCCGCGAGCCATCTTGCCTACGGCGCGCTTGTCAGCGGCCTTGCCGTGTGCGACGGCTACACGGGCGCTTACAACCTGCTCTTGAAGCTCGAGGGCATCGAGTGCACCTCGCTTTTTAACGACAGCCACATCTGGACGCTCGCGACGCTGGACGGCACGCAGTACCACATCGACGTCACCTGGGGCGACCAGTACGGGCGCACGGACCTGCGCTACTTCGGCATGAGCGAGGAGCAGTCCTACCAGTGCCACCCGTGGGGCACAGCGGACAAAAAGAAATAAGGATCGACAGATAGGGAGTCCTGAGACGGTATGTCTCAGGACTCCCTTTTTTATCACCATTCGAGCTTTGTGCGCACGTGCGTCAACGGCAGGTGAAAGCTTTCCCGCAGGACGTTGCGATGTTCCGGAGGAAAGTGCTCCTCTGAAAATTCATACAGCGGCAGAACCGAACCGTACTGCTGCGCGGTCTCGTAGAACCAGCAGCTGAATTCCAGACGTTCGAGCTTCGTTTGCAGCGCCGCGATCTGCGCGCGGACGTTGTCGCGCTCTTTGGCAAGGATGTCGCGGCGGGCGCTGAGTGTCTCGCTGCCCATTGCTGGCGCGCGCACCGAGAGACAGCAGCCCCTCCTTTTCATAGTAGCGCAGGGTCGATGGGGCAATATTCATCATGCGTGCCACTTCTCCGATTGTATAAGGCATACGAAAATCTCCTTAAAAAACTGTTAAGATAACCGCGCGAAAACCTATTGACTTAAAGGCGACTTTAATAGTTACAGTTTACTTATCCAAATCGGTATTGTCAACAGGAATCAACGGGTAAATTTTCTTCCGTTTATGCATGATGTTCCGATGCCGACAGTTTTTAAGAAGGAGAAAGAAGCTATGAGAAAAATGATGCAGCGATCCCTGAGCTGTCTGCTGACTCTCGCGATGGTCGTCACGATGCTGATGACCAGCACGCTCGCAGCAGAGAAAAGCGCAAAACTGGAATTTGACTATTCCGCCAACTACGAATCCTCCAAGGTCGTCAGTCTCGAAGTCTACAAGGGCTACCCCGCAGACAGCTATGCCAAGGAAGAAGAGATCTTCTCCCAGCTCGAAGCGATCACCCCGCAGGCTGACGGCAGCTACGTCGTCACCGCTCCCGGCACCTATGCCTACCATGTGCACGGCACCGGCTACTACAACATTCTCCAGCTCTTCAACGTGACCGAGGCCGACCTCACCGCCGGCGTGAAGAAGCTTTCCGTCATCGGCGGCAAGCTCGGCGGCAACGGCTTCGAGCCGACCATCAAGCCGGAGAAGGCCCCCGCCTCCTATAAGGTAGACCTCCGCGACAGTATGCTTATCTTCTGGCCTGAGGAGATCAACAAGCACTTCGCCCTCGAGCCGCAGAACTACACCACCCCCGCCTTCGACGGCAAGCACGCCGCCAACGAGTTCACCTCTCAGGAAGAGCTGATGGCCTTCCTCAAGAAGATGGACGCCGCTTCCGGCACCATGCATCTCTACTCTGCCGGTACGACCCCGAACTACAAGTATGACCTCCCCCTGGCACTCTTCACCACCTCCGAGATCCCCGCGAACGCCACGCTCGCCGAGGCCGCCAAGATCGTCAAGGGCAACGGCAAGCTGAACGTCTGGTATCAGGCGCAGATCCACCCCAATGAGCCTGCCGCCGGTGAAGGCGCGCTCGTAATGATCGACAACTTTGTCAACGATCCCACTTACAAGGCCCTGCTCGACAAGATCAACATTGTCATCGTCCCCCGCATCAATCCCGACGGCTCCTATCTCTTTAGCCGCGCCACCTATGACGGCTTTGATATGAACCGCGACCATATGTCCCTCAAGGCAGCCGAGCTTGCCCAGCTGCACACCGCCTACCGCCTGTTCATGAGCGAGGTTGTCCTCGACACGCATGAGTTCACCTTCTACGGCGCTTACAACGACGACTGGACGAGCGCCGGTGAATACATGGAGAATGCGGACGATCTTGAGACCACCCCCGCCACCAGCCTGAACAACAACCCCGCCGTGACGAAGATCGGTCTCGACATGGCCAAGCGCGCCTTCTCCGACGCTACGAACGCCGGCCTGCGCGTCAATCACTACGGCACCACCGTCAATAACCCCATCGGCCGCGCCTACTTCGGCCTGTTCAATGCGGTTTCCTTCCTCATTGAGACGCGCGGCATCGGCGCCGGCCGCCAGAACTTTGAGCGCCGCGTCTTCTCTCAGGAAGTTGCCACCACCTCTTACATCACCTATGCCGCCGAGCACGCCGACGAGATCATGAAGGCGGTCGCCGCCGCCCGTGCCGATGTTGTCGCCAAGGGCAAGACCTATGAGGAAAGCGACGTTCTCGCCCTCTATCAGACCAAGTCCGGCAAGACTCTGACCGACTACACCGCCGCGACCGTGCAGTACAGCGTCGCCGACGGCAGTGAGAAGGTCAGTAAGGCGTATCCCCTTTCCCTGAACGACACTCTGACCCGCAGCCGCGTCCGCCCGACCGCCTATGTCATTCCCGCGGACACTGCCAACATTGAGAAGATCCTCTACATCATGGACAATCAGGGCGCTGAGTACTACAAGCTCAACGCCGGTACCACCGCAAGCCTCCAGCAGTACTACTATGTCGGCGACTACATGGTGAACGGCAAGGCCAAGGGCATTGAGGCCGGCCTGCGCGACACCGCCGACGTCACCTTCACCAGCGGCGCTTATGTCTTCCCGATGGATCAGGTCGCCAGCAACGTCATCGCCATGCTCTGCGAGCCTGACGTCACCGACTCCAACGGCTACGACGGCACGCTCTATCAGTACAAGCAGATCGACTACGACAAGTCGACCATGAACTTCCCGCTCTACCGCTACACGGGCAACGACCCGCGCACCACGCTTGTGAGCAACGGCACCTCCGCCGAGCCCACCCAGCCCACGCAGCCTGAGAAGCCCTCCCAGCCCGCGAGCAGCGATACCTACACCGTCGTCTCCGGCGACAGCCTGTGGAAGATCGCCAGCAAGCAGCTCGGCAATGGCAACCGCTGGACTGAGATCTATGACCTGAATAAGGACACCGTCAAGTCCCCCTCGGTCATTTTCGTCGGTCAGATCCTCAAAATGCCTCTCACGGCAGTGAGCCAGTAAAAAATACGTCAGTGTTTTTTCTCCACAAATCCCCTTCGAACGGGAAAGCGCCTTCCGCGATGCGGAAGGCGCTTTCCTTTTTATTTTCAAATCTCGAATTGCTGACCGTCGCGCGTGATGCGCGCGATGATGCCCTTTTCGTCCGGGTGCGCGGCGATGTAGCGGTCGATGACCTCATACTTTTTCCACATGTGCATCGGGAAGATGTGCTGCACCGTCACATTCTTCAGCAGATACTCGATGCCGAGGCCCTCGCTGCCTTCACCAAGGCGCGGGTCAAGCGGCGCCATCGCCGCCGTAATCTCGGGCGCGATGGCGTTGTCCGTCGCCTCGTTGCGCACGGCGGAGGCGAGCTTTTCAATGGCCGCATGGTAGTGAACGGTCATGTTGTTGCAGTAAGCCTTGCCCTCGCTCTCCCAGTTCCACCAGTTGAGATCGCCCCCGTGGTAGACCATCTTCCCCTCAGCGCGCAGAAGATAGGCATTGCCGATGTCCGTCGACTTGATGGCGCGGATGCTCAAATCCTCGCCCCCGACGTCGGTGAGCAGGATGCTGTCGGGCCGCAGGACGGTCGTGCGGGCAAAGGCCTCGTCGGAGATGTTCAGCCATTGCCGCTTGCGCTCGGTGAGGCGCGTATCGCGCGAAACGAAAAAGCGCGTGTCGGGGTACTTTTCCAAAAGTGTGAACACCTTGGCGTCGAAGTGGTCCTCGTGGCTGTGGCTCGCAAAGACGAGCAAGGGCTTTTCGGGGTTTAATTCCGGCAGCGCGCCCGTGTAGTCGGGCTCGTAGGTGTAGTCAAAGAGCGTGTAGAACTTGTCCCACTCGACAAGATACGCGCTGTGGGCGATAAACGTGACGGTCATGCGGTTTCTCCTTTCGCTGTGGAGGATGGAAGTTTGCTTGTAGGATTATAGCAGACGCCGCGGCGCGGCGCAAGGGAAAAGGCTTTGCAAAATCGCGCGGATATGGTAAAATATTTGAATCTATCCCCTGACTTCACGAAAGGAGCCGCGCGATGCTGAAAAAAGCCTATGTCGAGATCACAAACCGCTGCAACCTCGCCTGCTCCTTCTGCCCCAAGACGAAGCGCGAGCCGCGCACGATGAGCGCACAGGAATTCGGCCTCGTCCTCTCGCGGCTTGAGGGGTATGTGCAGTACGTCTATCTGCACGTGATGGGCGAGCCGCTGCTGCACCCCGAGCTGCCGACGCTCTTCGCCCTCGCCAAGGCGCGGGACATGAAGATCTGCATCACGACGAACGGCACGCTGCTCCAAAAGCGTTCCGACGAGCTGCTTGCCGCCGAGAGCCTGCACAAGATCAGCGTCTCGCTCCACAGTTTTGAGGGCAACGACGGCGCGGACGAGCAGGAGCTTTCTTACCTGACACAGGTCTGGAACTTTGCTGAAAAGGCCGCGAAAAAAGGCGTCATCGTCGCGCTGCGCCTCTGGAACGACGGCGGCGCGGACGCGCGCAACGGCGAAATTCTCGACTTTCTGCGCTCCCACACAGGCGATAACTGGCCCGAGATGCGAAACGGCAGCTTTCTTCTGCGCGACCACCTGTATTTGGAGCGCGCGGGCAAATTCGACTGGCCTGATCTGAGCGCCGGCGAATCCGGCGCTCAGTTCTGCTACGGCCTGCGCGACCAGCTCGGCGTACTTGTCGACGGCACGGTCGTGCCCTGCTGCCTCGATCACGAGGGCGATGTGGCGCTGGGGAACCTCTTCACCCAGCCGCTTACCGAAATTCTGACCTCCCCGCGCGCGTGCACTCTGAGCGAGGGTTTCTCCCGGCGGAAGCCCGCCGAAGAGCTCTGCCGCCGCTGCGGCTTCGCCGCGCGCTTTTGACCGATAGGAGAAGCA
>ERZ1504442.491-NODE-491-length-9633-cov-3.479745_pt1 | contig 9633 bp, 9 predicted proteins | sample MGYA00574803_ERZ1504442 | MGnify/ENA primary metagenome ERZ1504442 (study PRJEB39906, sample SAMEA3182106) | gut metagenome | biome: human; feature: gut; material: Stool; isolation source: human stools | place: Canada | collected 2013-02-26 ...
TGAAACACTCATAAATCGCTCATTTTAAGCTATTCTGAATATTTGGGCAGAATTTCTATTTAAAAAACGCCCCCAAAAATGAAAGTACTTGCGATGGCTATCGAAATAGGCTTCATTGACTATCGAAGCCGCTTTCATATTTCGAGGGATTTCTATTGCCCCCAATGATTAGAAAAATCTGTCCTTTTTTCTTTTCGTAAATCCTGCAAGATGATATGATGAAAAGAATGAGGATAAAAAGAACACAAGTAACGATACCAAGGGGATAGTATGGTAACAAACGAAAGCAAAATTCCCCCAATGACGACTTCATAATAAAGAAAGATTGAATAAAAAAAGGACTAAGAGATAATTATTCAAATAAAATGTGTATATTTGCGGTAGACTTTGCTCTACAACCTAAACAGACAATAACAAAATGTTGCACACCATTTATTTCATTTACGGACTGTGCGTCATGTTCTATTTCATGATGTCATGGCTCTTCTTCCATAAGGACAAAGAACTACTATCAAGACTCGTGGCAGTCTTGATGCTGGTTATCGGTGTGCAATGTTTGAAGAATCTATATTTTATCAAACCCATAAACGATCCTAACGAGATAAGATGGATGATGACAATAGCTTCCGACGTGGTGGCAATCCCTTTATACGCCTTTATCCTCATCGAACTATGCAGTCCTACAAGCCTCACTCGTCGTACTATCATCGTGCATGAGCTAGTATTTATAGCACCTTTTGTCCTCTTCATCTTGACCAAAAATGTCTTATTCTATTACGCTGAGGTGTTCGAAACATTCGCTTATAGCCTTTATTTTACGATATGGGGGGTCATCGCCATTCCCAGATACAACAGAGAACTAAAACAACGCTTCTCCTACACCAAAAACATCAATCTAAACTGGTTGCGCGCCATATTCCTGTCATTTGTATTCATCTTGATACTCTGGATAGCTAACAGCATATATGCAGATTATATCATCGAAGCACTATATATGAGCATTTCTTTGGTGGTATGGATGTTCATAAGCTACTATATCTATAAACACGAGTCAGTGCTTGACGAACTATCTGACAGTCAATATATTGACATGAAAAATGACACTGCAACCATCATAAAAGACAACCAAATCGGAAAACGCATAGCCATTCTTTTCGAAAAAGAAAAGGTTTATCTGAACCCTAACCTCAAAGTATCAGACATAGCTGCAACCATAGGCACCAATCGCACCTATGTCAGTGCATACTTCAACAAAGAAACTCAATGTACCTTCTACGACTATGTCAACAGATTCCGCATCGAATACGCCTGTAAGCAACTTGACTGTACGGACGACAAAATCGTTCAGATAGCAGAGACTTCTGGATTCAATAGTGCGCAGGCTTTTATCCGTGTTTTCACCAAGATAAAAGGAATATCTCCCAGCAAATATCGTAAAGAGAGAAACAGATGATTCACAATGTATTTAGAATACGTTGCGAATCGTTTTTTTACGCATTGCCACCTCTATTTACCTTTTGCAAGGAATAATTTGAGAGATTGTTAACTATCTTTCTTCGTTTATTCCTAAATTTGCAAAAAGATGAAAACATAAAAGTCATCTATATTACTAATAATCAATTAATCAATCATCTAACTACAAAGCTTATGAAGAAAATGAAACAAATGGCACTTGCAGTCTTGTTGATGCCACTCTTATTTGCTTGCTCAGGAGGCTGTTCGACCGACACCAACCTGTATGGCTCTCTACCAGAGAAATATGAAAAGTTTATGCAGGAAAAAGCCGATCTGAAGAAACAGGCCGAGAACATCAAGACAGAAGCCGACAAAAAGGAATTGATCGAGAAATCGGAAAAGATGCAAGCGGAATGGAAAGTAAAGATCGAAGAATGTGCAAAAACTCTCAATGGCAAACCTATTGAGGTAGAGAAATGTGATTTCACAATAACAACTCCCCTCTCATTAGAGTTTACAGACTTCTATAGCAACTCTAACTTGACGCCTTCATTCAAGATAAATGGTGAAGCTACAGCCACATCAGACATGAAGACAGGCAATGATTTTATCCTCCCAAGCGAGAATGTTTACCTCGTAGGGTACAACGCTGAAGGTCAGGAGGTTTACAAGACCCTGGTAGGCAACATTGCAGCTGAAAATGTGGATGGTAAGGCATTTGTAAAAGCTGGCACACCCGTGGAATTTAAAAAGTTAAAATTCAGTAAGTCAGACATCGAAAATGGTTGCAAGGATGCCAAAACCTACAAGTTGGAACTTAAACGCCTCTAATAAATAATCCAAGTTTCGCAAGTTCAGAAGTTAAAGGAGTTATCGCTCCCTACGGTCGCTGAGGAGTAAAGACAATAGACTTTTTGGCGCAGTTTTTAAGTAGCAAGACATACGTCTTAACCTCCTCCTTAATTCCTTTAACTTCCTGGTATGCGAAAGTTCAGTAAATAAAAAATAGAAGATTATGGAAGAACTCATAAAAACCATCAAACAATATAAAGGAATCGCTATAAATGCCAGCGCAGTCCTTATGTTTATATTCTTCGGATTCGGTTCTGTCCTTGACGTGATGGGGAAAGTCCAGATGAACGGATTGAACTTGTTGTTTAAAGGCAGTAGATTAGGTTTTCACTGGTTTTTAGCATTGTTAATATTATTAGTTCCGATACTGATAGTATTAGGCAAATATGTAAAACTGAAGTTTACTGGCAAGATGAATGAGAACTACTACACCATATGCTTCGTAGTAGGATTCATCCTCTGCGCTGTCTTTGGCTTAACACTGAAAGATCAAGTCAGTTTAGCTTGGGGTGGTTGGCTTTATATGGTGACAGCCGCAGTAGGCATCGCTTTATGTAATATCGAAAAATTGGCAAAAAACAAAACGGAATGATAAAATCGAAAAGGCGCTCCTACTATCTTATCGGCTGTGGAAGCACCTTATTCTTTCTGGCTATTGCAGTCTGGATAGGTATATGCCTGCTCAACCGCCCTCCCTATCTCATGCCCGACACAACAAGGTTTGAAACAGGTGATATCTTTTTCAGCGTGGGTGACTCGTGGGAATCGGTAGCTGTAAGAGCACTATCGGGTACCAGATCCCTTGAGGTGGCCGACTCTACCCCATCCCATTGCGGCATAGTCATCAGGAATGACGATGGGGTGAAGTTAGTTCATGCCTCTACTGTAGCCAAAAAGATTGTCATGGAAACAACAGAAGAATATCTACGCAACAACGGCTCATACTGCATCTATACCAGGAAGGCTCCCTGTAGAGTGGACACCCTGGCCATCAGAAAGACCATAGAGGCATTGGTGTCGAAAGGTGTGCCTTTTGATTTCAAATTCGACCATACCACCCCTGATGCCCTCTACTGCACAGAGATGGTGGTAAGCGTATTTGAAGCCAACAATTACTTCTGCTTCTCCAAGTTACGTAAACATAGCTATATGTATCCCGTCGATCTTTTGACTCTGATTGCTCTGCAGGAAGAATCAAGTAAAAAACACTAAAGCCATTAATGGTAACAGAAGATGACAAAACTCGTTGTCATCATACATGATAACAGAAAAAAAGCAAGTAGGGTGTTTCATCCTTTTTGATACACCCTACTTGATAATTATCTTCCCAACAATATCTTCTTGATATCGTTGAGTTTATTCAATGCCTCTACCGGGGTAAGATTATTCACATCCAGACCAAGAATCTCATCACGTATCTGCGTCAGCACAGGATCATCAAGCTGGAAGAAACTGAGTTGCATACCCTCCTTCTGCTCATCAAGATGCTTTACATTAGGCTTGCCTGCACCCCCTACTCCCGCATTATCATCTTCCAACTGTTTCAGTATCACGTTGGCACGATTTACAATGCTTCTGGGCATACCGGCAATTTCAGCTACATGAATACCAAAGGAATGCTCGCTGCCACCAGGTTCCAACTTGCGCAGGAAGATAACTTTTCCGCTCACCTCCTTCACACTCACATTGAAGTTCTTGATACGCGCGAAGTTCTTCTCCATCTCGTTAAGTTCATGATAATGAGTGGCAAAGAGTGTACGCGCCTGAGCCTTCTTATGCTCGTGCAGATACTCCACAATGGCCCATGCTATAGAGATGCCGTCATAGGTGGAAGTACCACGTCCCAATTCGTCGAAGAGCACCAACGAGCGAGGCGATACATTATTCAAAATGTTAGCTGCCTCTGTCATCTCCACCATAAAGGTAGACTCTCCCAACGAGATGTTGTCGCTGGCTCCCACACGGGTGAAGATCTTATCCACCAAACCGATTTCCCAGCCATATTAGGACCCGTAATCATCATAATCTGCTGTTTCTCGGTATCGAGCAACACATCATTGGGCACATATCTTTCCCCTAATGGCAACTGGGTCTCGATAACAGGATGACGCCCCTGCTTGATATCGAGCACCTGTGAGTCGTCTATCACAGGTCTTACATATCTGTTCTCGTCCGAAGCCTTTGCAAACGACAACAGACAGTCCATTCGGGCTATCAGGTTGGCGTTGATCTGTATTTGTGGAATATATTCCTGCATGGCAACAATCAGCTCATTGAAAAGCTGCGTTTCCAAGATCAATATCTTCTCATCTGCACCGAGAATCTTCTCCTCATATTCCTTCAGTTCCTGGGTGATGTAACGTTCTGCCTGCGCCAGAGTCTGCTTGCGAATCCAGTCTTCAGGCACTTTGTCCTTAAAGGTATTACGAACCTCGAGATAATAACCAAAGACATTGTTATAGCCCACTTTAAGGCTCGATATACCCGTCTTCTCTATCTCCCGCTCCTGTATCTTGAGCAGATAGTCCTTTCCATGTCGGCTGATAGCACGCAGGTCGTCCAGTTCGGCATGATAGCCATCGGCTATAACATCTCCCTTATTAACCAACTGAGGCGGATCGGGCTGTATCTCCTTGGCGATGCGTTCCCTCAGCGTATCACACAGATTGAGTTGCTCTCCCACTCGTCTCAAAGCCTCATTCTTGGCATGCTCACAAGCTGTCTTGATAGGCCGAATGGCTTCCAGGGCATGCTGCAGCTGCACTACCTCACGTGGAGAAACTCTGCCCACGGCAACCTTGGAAATAATACGTTCCAGGTCGCCTATGCGATGCAGCTGTTCATCCAGCAGTTGACGGAATTCTGGCTCTTTGAAGAAATATTCCACGATGTCGAGTCGCTCATTGATAGGGCGTACATCCTTCAAAGGGAATACAAGCCATCTGCGGAGCATACGTCCACCCATGGCCGTTACCGTGCGGTCGATAACATTCAGCAGCGAAGAACCATCCTCCTGCATCGGAGCTACAAGTTCCAAACTACGTATGGTGAAGCGGTCCATGCGTACAAACTTGTCTTCCTCTATGCGCGAAAGGGCCGTGATATGGTTAATCTGGGTATGCTGAGTAATCTCAAGATACTGCATGATGGCACCACTGGCGATAACACCATTCTTCAGGTGTTCCACACCAAAGCCCTTCAACGACTTGGTCTTGAAATGCCCCAACAGTTTCTGGCGAGCTGTCTGTTCTGTAAACACCCAGTCGTCCAGTTCGAAAGTACAGTATTTGGTACCGAAAGCCTGCTCAAACTTCGACTTCATGGCGCGGTCATAAAGCACCTCTTTAGGCTGAAAATTTGCCATCAGTTTCTCCACATAATCGGGAGTTCCCTCTCCTGTCAGGAACTCTCCTGTAGAGATATCGAGGAAAGCCACACCGCAGGCCGCCTTTCCGAAGTGCACGGCAGCAAGAAAGTTGTTTTCCTTGTAGTTCAGCACATTATCGCCCATGGCCACACCCGGTGTCACCAGTTCGGTAATGCCACGCTTCACCATCTTGTCCATCTGGCTCAGTCCTTTCTTGCCCTTTATTTCCTGACGCTTCTTCTTAGGGTCTTCCAGCTGGTCGCAAACAGCCACGCGCTTACCAGCCCTTATCAACTTGGGCAGATAAGTGTCGAGAGCATGATGAGGGAAACCAGCCATCTCTGCTCCACCAGCCGAACCGCCATTGTTACGACGTGTCAGCGTGATGCCGAGAACCCTGGAAGCCTCTATCGCATCCTCGCAATATGTTTCATAGAAGTCGCCACATCTGAAGAGCAACAATGCCTCGGGATGCTTTGCCTTCATCTCGAAAAATTGCCTCATCATGGGCGTCAGACCTTTATCGTTGTTTGCCATTGTTATTTCCTGTACTTATTTATTTGTCCCGAAACGGCTATACCATGACTTTTCCAGCCGTATCATCAGAATTGCAAAAATATGAAAAAATGAGGAGAAAACAAAATGATTCTACATTAATTTAATGTTTTTTTGATGGAAAAGAGCTTCCGTTTGAACGTTTTCGATAATAATTACGTACTTTTGTATCGAAAAGTTGAGTTACGAAAGAAGACCAACAGAAAAGCAAATATGACAAAACGACAAACATACATCATAGCTTTAACCATCACTTGCTGCATACTTGTGGCAATAGGCATGACTTTACACTTTAGCAGAAAAGCCTCTACACCACCCGCCCCCACTCCTAAACCCAATATCGTGGCAAAGGAAAAGCCACAGCCCAAAGACACCATTAAGAAGGTGAAACCTGTGGTCAGAAAAACAGACTACACCATCAGCGGAACTCTTACCGACGAGGAGGGGAACGGAGTGGCCGACGTCATCGTCAGCGATGGCTACACCTGTGTGAAAACCGATTCTACAGGCAGATACAAGATGAAGCGAGACAGTCTGGCACGGTTTATATACTATTCTGTTCCAGCCGATTGCGAGGTTCCCACCCATTCTGTTACCGACCGCACGGCTTGCTTCTATCAGGCTGTCAAAGCTAAAAAGAAGATATACGACTTTTCGCTTACCCGCCTACCTTATGGCAAGGAGAGGCAGTATAAGATGATCGTTATCGGCGACCCGCAGGTTACCAATGCCATCAGCCCCTATTACGACTCGCCAGACGACAATCCCATCAAGAAAAGCGACGTAGAACGATTTACTACCCAGACGATGCGCGACATCCGACAAACTATCAGAGACCAGAAACCCGGTACACCCGTCTATGGACTCAGTATGGGCGATGATGTACAATACTATGGTGGCTACAATCCACAACTGGAACGTCAGATTCGCGAGGCTTTAGGCTCGTCAGAGATGCGACTCTTCTCCGTTATAGGCAACCACGACCAGGACGGAAAGTCACTCTACAAACGCAAATGGGAGGAAAACTTCGGACCTACCGACTATTCCTTCGACCGTGGCGATGAGCACTATGTATGCATCAACAATTGTTTCTTCACCAAGGGCAAGGCCTATTATTCGCCTGGCGAACTGCACGCCTCACAGATGCGATGGCTCAAACAAGACCTCGCGCTCACCCCCAAAAATAAGAAGGTAATACTTTGCTACCACATTCCATTTACATTTGGCAACGCCCCCTATAAAAAGGCAAAACCCGTTGGCATAGAGAGCGAGAAAGGACACTTCACGTCTTCCCGCCTGTCGTCGCTGCTTGCTCTTTTAGAATCATTCGAGGGAGGATACGAACTCTTCTGCGGTCACACCCACTTTGCCTGCAACCATGAGATAGAATATGAGGGACGCCATGTCATGGAGCATTGCCATGCTGCCGCCTGCGGAAACATCTGGCAGTCGAACGTAAACATCTGCGGAACGCCAAATGGCTATTATGTCTATACCTTCGAAGGCCCCCGCCTCGCCGACTGCTACTACAAGGGCACATTCTGGAAAGCCAACAAGCAGATGACACTCTTTCGTGCCGAAACCAACTTCAATCAGGAATCATACGCCGACGACTGGAACCTGCCATCAAAAAAGAATGTACTGATAGCCAATGTGTTCAATGCCGACAGCCGTTGGAAGATATATGCCATCGAAGACGGCAGACAATATCCCATGCACCGCATCAGCAGCAAGGGACAGGATGCCTTTGCCACGGGTTATCACCACAAGTACAGCGAATCGGTATCCTACTGGTTCGTCAGCAAGCAGAATGGTTACCTCATCATGAACCACCTGTACTATTATGAGCCCAAGAATCCCGATGCCCATATCACCATCAAGGCGATCGACCCTTATGGACACACCTATACGGCCAGCAGTTCTGACGTCATCACCGAACCCTTTGCCAACTTCGCACACTACTACAAGAGCGAATACAAAGAAGTTAAGAAGCAGAAGGAACAGATGCGCAAGGATTCGCTCGAAACAAAGAAAGAAGACCATGCCAATGCAATACAGTAATCTTATCGCTTTGACTTAAAAGAACTTACATTTAACATCATTTGCACAGAATAATTTGGAACTTATCCAAAAAAGTTATATATTTGCCACATCTATCCATCATCATCATGATGAATAGTGAAAGTAATTAACCTTAAAAAATAACTTTTTAAAACGAAACATTATGAAAAAGTATGTATGTGATGTATGTGGCTGGGTGTACGACCCAGAAGTAGGCGATCCTGAAGGCGGTATAGCACCAGGAACAGCTTTCGAAGACATTCCCGACGACTGGGTTTGCCCTCTGTGCGGAGTAGGCAAAGACGAGTTCAGCCCCATGGACTGATATAAGTTACTAACCCACTCATTCTTTTAACTTTTTTATATAGGAGGAAACATGATGACAAAAGCAAGACAAGTGTACCGCTGCCCTATCTGCGGCAACGTAGTAGAAGTATTGCACTCAGGAGCCGTTCTGAGTTGCTGTGGACAACCCATGCAGTTGATGGAAGAAAACGCCACCGATGGAGCTTATGAGAAGCATGTGCCTGTCATTGAGCCCATAGAAGGCGGCTATCGAGTAAAGGTGGGAAGCGTAGAACATCCCATGATGCCCGAGCACTATATCGAGTGGATAGAGTTGCTCACCCCTACAGATGTGTTGCGCCATGAACTGAAACCAGGCGAGAAACCCGAGGCTATATTCATGACAGACGCCACCGAGGTGACTGCCCGTGAATATTGCAATCTGCACGGATTATGGAAAGGAAAATAATACATTCCTCACTCATTTAATACAAACAAGGACAACGAGTACTCATGCTCATTGTCCTTGTTTTTTATTTATTCTGTTGACGAATGGCATACGTCTACAGATGTAGAAGTTACTTAGGGAGTAACGTGATTTTGAACCGCAAACAGAAATCACTTTGGGATAAACTTTGCTATTTGGCACTGCAGATTATAACCCAATCAGTCGTGGCGCATAGCATAACTGATACAGATTATCCATAACAGAGCCATTAGAAAAATGGTCGTTCCCGATTGTACTATGCCATACGACTCATGGGCATGTCCGAAGTATTGCTGTCCGGTAAAACTTAAACGAGCATAATAATCCTGTCCGAAGCCCAGTAAAATCAGGTTTCGGACTTCTTTTTTCCAAAAGTAAGCCCCCTTAATCAAAAAGAGAAGGTTCTAGTGGTGCTTTTTGCTCCTCCTTGGCCAGAATATTGTTCCAAGTTTTGTCAGGATTTTCCATAAATGCGACAAAATCAATGTAGCAGATTTGCTATCAGAACCACACACCCAATAGGCTTCAACTGCTTACGAAGCCGCTTTCATTGCTCTACGAAATAGGCTTC